>Ga0209810_1000129_pt1 | contig 229508 bp, 207 predicted proteins | sample Coa_R1_7_FD_187159 | JGI IMG/M metagenome (GOLD analysis project Ga0209810, IMG submission 187159) | Surface soil microbial communities from Centralia Pennsylvania, which are recovering from an underground coalmine fire - Coalmine... | ecosystem: Environmental > Terrestrial > Soil >...
TACATCTACCGTGATCTTCTGCGACAGGTCCCCTTTCGCTACCGCCGTCGTCACCGCGGCGATGTTCCGCACCTGCGCCGTGAGGCTCCCGGCCATGGAGTTCACGCTGTCGGTAAGGTCCTTCCACACGCCCGCTACGCCTTTCACTTCCGCCTGCCCGCCCAGCTTCCCTTCCGTCCCCACTTCCCGCGCCACCCGCGTCACTTCCGAGGCGAACGAGTTCAACTGGTCCACCATCGTGTTGACAACCTTCGCGGTGCGTTGAAATTCGCCTTTCAGGGTGCGGCCGTCCACCTGAAGGGGCATTTTTTGGGAAAGGTCGCCCCGAGCCACCGCCCCGATAATGCGGGCTACCTCGGTGGACGGCTGCACCAGGTCGCCGATGAGACCGTTCACGAACTCCACACAGTTCGACCAACCGCCGCGATCAATTCCGATGCTCGCGCGCTGGTTGATCCTTCCTTCCTTGCCCACGACGCGGCTGATCCGCTCGAACTCCTTGAGCATTCTGTCGTTCAACTCAAAAATCTCGTTGAGAGTATCGGCAATCTTTCCAGCCATGCCGGTTCGGTCCACCGGCATTCGGACGGAAAAGTCTCCCCGCTTGAACGCCGTAAGCACACCCAAGAGCTCTCGATGATCGAGGACGTCGGTTGCCGCTGGCGCCTTTCTCATTTTGATGCCTCCGGAAATCCAAAACTCTCGCCGGATTCAGCCCGCCCTTTTTTCCCGTACATGAGCCCTTGGGCGTTGGAGAAGCCAGAGACCTCAGGAGAAAGCAAGAGCTTCGGCCTCCCGCGGCTCTCAGGCTCTCAAGGCCCCGTCCCCGCCGAGGCCGCACAGAGAAGGTTTCGCCTTCGGTTTGCGATTGGGCTCCATCCCAATTGTGGCCGGTGTCGACCGTAAGTCTCCAGTCCTCAGCCCGCTGAGCCAGGCCGGACGGCGCTCCCAGCCGGCTGGTCATCCACCTTCGGTCCGAGGTCGGTGAGAATCAGGCACGATACGCGGCGGAGCATGCAAAAGCCGATTTGCGCAACCTCCCCAGATTTGCGGCGTGCTGATTGGGCATGTTTCCTACCAGAGTGAGAGCTTGTTGAAAAAAAGCCATTTACGGCGTGCACGGGAGGGAAGGAACTAAGACCGCCAAACGCGCGTGAGAAGCCGCAGTGTACTTTTTACTGTTTTGGTTACCTACCCACCCCGGAAAATGCCCGGTTGCCTGTGCCGGCGCTCATCAGGAGAGGTGGACTACGTCTTCATTCACGTGATCCAGGGCGAGCATAACGAGCATGTAGTCCCGAACATGACGCGTCAGCAAGAAGTTCTGCTTCACGTGCTGGTAGCCATTTTCCCCCAATATTCTTCTGAGCTTAAGGTCGCCTAGCAATTGCATGGCCCGGCTGGCCGCCCCCTCCGGAGAGTGAACGAGAAAACCTGTTATCCCATCTAGTATCTGGAGCTTCAACCCGCCGACCGCCCCTGCAATCACCGGCTTCTTCTTCCACAGCGCTTCACTCACCGTCAGGCCGAAACCCTCTTTGATTGACTTTTGCATGACAATGGTAGATCCCCGGACCAGAGCGTTGATTTCCAAGTCACTGAAAGGCGGCAACAGCAGGACGTGAATGTCAGGATCATCGGCCGCTTTTTCCTGGACCTCGCGTAACACCTCAGCGCCCTCCGGGTCGTCCGGGGCGCCGCCGCCGGCCAGCACGAGCTGGCAATCGTATCTTTTCCTAACCAGCCGGTAGGCCGCAATCACCCCCAAGGGATCCTTCAAGCGGTCAAAGCGCGAGACTTGGGTGATGATCGGACGCTCGGGGTCGATATGATACTTCTCCAGAACGCTGCTGACATAGCCGGGATCCAGCTCCTTGTTTTTATCGCTCAGGGGATCGATAGAGGGGGCAACCATGAATTGCGGAATCGAAAGTTGCTGCGCAAAATCCGGGACTGAAAAAATCGAGGCGTCGTACTGCTGGATGCAAGGCTTAAGGAAATTCCATACGCGCAAATCAGGCGACGAAACATCGATATGGCACCGCCAGATCCAGCGCCCTCCCACTTCCCTTTTCCGGATGATCAGCCCCGCCGGCTGCGGATCGTGGATGATAATGCAATCCCCGATGAAGTTCACCTCCCGCGCATTCATTTCGGTGGTCGCCCGAAAAATCTCGAACATCTCCTCGGTGATTTCCTCGGGCTTCCCGTGCAAGGCGTTGTGAAAGGTCTTGGTGACGTTGAAGAAGGCTTGATCCCCTTTGATCACGTCCCAGGTGGCATCCACGCCCAGTTCCCGTAGAAGAGGGATCATACGCGTGAGAATCTCGGCCACGCCGCCCCCGACAGAGGTCGAGTTAATGTTCTGCAAGCGCCGCCCGCGCACCCGGTCGGCTACGACCAAAAGCTCCTCAATAACCTCGGCATCGACAACGTCCTTATAGTCCTGGAGTGAGACGGCCATCTGGCTCTCCGAGGTATTTCTTTCCCAGTTTGACAATTTCAATTTTCAGCTCGTCCAGGGTGAGCACGTAAGGATCGATGCGGTCTATGGCCCGGGCGATCTTCCCGTGCCCGATCGCATTCAGCCATGCGGAAAAGTCGTTAGTGGGGCGCTCCAGGCGCAGGCGCGCCTCAAAGAAGTGGAAATACACCGAGTTATTGGTGATGCCCGGAAGCTTTGCAAAGAAATCGGCGGGGTCTTTGGCCACGGCGCCGGTGGGCATGACGAAGCTCATCGACTTGCAAAAATGCAGCTCCTCGCCGGGCGGGCACTCGCGAATGGGTCGGCCGCTCCGTTCGAGATGGTTTTCGATTTTGGCCACAATCGCTTCGCGAAGCTGGCGGATGGAGGTGAAGCTGAGCAGGTCGATGGCCGCCAGTTCCTCTCCCAGCCGCGCCTCTTGTAAAGCCTGGGACACCCAGATTGCAAAATCGTTGTAAAACAGCGGCTTCTCGAAGTGATGAAGAAGATATTGATGATGGGTATGATGATAAATGGAGGATCCCGGGGCCTCGCGCAAAATCGCCGCCAACTCGGGCAAGCTCCTGGCCTTTAGGCCAGTCAGTTCGACCAGGCGGCATTCGGTGAAGAAGACGAACGGCACCGCCTCGGCCATGGTCCCCGTATTCTCTTCGCTCTCCGCGGTAGTTAACTGCTCAAACTGCAATGCTCTGAGGTATGGTGCGTGGCTGCTCAATCTGGATCTCGGAGAGCTCCGTGATCAGGCTGCTGGCCCACACATAAACGTTATGTTCCTTGACGATGCGCCGCATGCGCTGCATCCGCGAACGTTGCTCCTCAAGCGGCATCTCGAGGCCTACCCGGATCGCCTCTGCCAACTGCTCAATATCGTACGGATTCACCAGAAGCGCATCCCGGAGCTCGCGCGACGCGCCCGCAAAGCGGCTGAGAATCAGCACTCCGCGCTCGTCGTAGCGCGAGGCCACAAACTCCTTGGCCACCAGGTTCATGCCGTCGTGCAGAGAAGTGACCATGCAAAGATCGGCCGCCCGATACAGCCGCTCGATCTCCCGGTGGCCATGCTGCTCGTTGAGGTACACGATCGGCTTCCACGCACTGGTCTGAAAACGCCAGTTGATTCGTTCGGCCTCCGCCTCCACTTCCGCCTGGAAATCGTGATACCGCTTGATGTGGGTCCGGCTAGGAGCGCCAATCTGCACAAAGCTGAATTGCCCCTGGTACAAGGGATATTTTTCTAGAAACCGCTCAATTCCCCGGAAGCGCTCCAGAATGCCCTTGGTGTAATCGATGCGGTCTACGCCGGCTCCGAGCAGCGAGGCTTGCACACCCAGTTCCCGAAACAGAGCGGCCCTTTGCAGCTCCACCGGCGGAAGCGGCATGGCCGGAGGATCTGCCATAGCCACGCTGATCGGGAATGGCCTGACCTGGGTAAGATGCCCGCGGCGGTTGATGGCGAAATGTTCCCACTCCACGCGCGATTCGAGCGCCCGGTCCACGGTCTCCAGAAAATTATTGCAATGAGATTGAATATGGAATCCGATCAGATCGGCGCCCAGCAGCCCCTCCAGCAGTTCCCTCTCCCAGGGACAGATCGCAAATGCTTCGGGATTCGGCCACGGAATGTGCCAGAAGATCGCCACCCGCGCGTCCGGGCGTTTCTGCTTCACCAACCGGGGCAGAAGCGCGAAATGATAATCCTGCACCAGGAGGTTGGGGTGCTCAGTGCGCTCCATTTCTTCGAGCACGGCGCGAGCAAACTTTTGATTTACGTCGCGATAGTATTCCCAGTCGGCCGCCCGAAATATCGGGCGCGTGTGGGCGATATGGCAGAGAGGCCACAGCCCTTCGTTGGCGAAGCCGAAGTAGTAACCCTCCTCTTCCTCTTTGCTCAGCCAAACGCGGCGCAGTGTGTACTGAGGATCGTCCGGCGGCACGCGCAGCCGGTCCTGGTCGTCCACCGTTTCCCGATCGGCGTCTCCGGCCCCGTGCGCGATCCAGGTCCCGTCGCAGGCTCGCAGAATCGGTTCCAGCGCCGTGACCAATCCGCTCGGAGGAACCACGGCCTCCACTGCTTTCCCCCGCCGGACGTGCATGTAGGGCTCGCGATTGGAAACCACAAGCAACGGATTATCGGCCAGCCGGCTCTTTACGTGAATCCGCAGCCGCTCGGCCGTCCACAACGACTCGGAGGCGTCTCGAAGGCGGGCCTCCTCTTCCGCGGCGGCCCGGGCCGAAGCCAGGCTCTCCGTCAAGTGCGTCACCTCGTGCATCAGGGGCCGGAACAAATCTTCTTCCGGCAGCTTAGGGGGATCGTTCTTGCCATGTGTTCGCAAGTCTCTGATCCATTGGGCGGTTCTGGCGATAGGTCCAACGATGCTCCAGCGGACGATGAGCAGGGTCACCAGGGCGATCAACAGAGCCTGAGCCAGAACCGTCACGAACGTTTGCCGCCATATCGTTGCAGTCTGGGCTTCGATGAAGCTGGCGTTGTGAAAAACCGCTAGCACCCGGGTCGCAGCGCCGTCCCGCTCCAGTGGCAGAGCATAAACGTGCATCAGAGTACCGCCTTGCGTGAAGAACTCCGCGCGGCTTTCATTCGCTGAGAGAGCTTGAGTCACTGCGTCGGGCGGGCTCGGTATGATTTCGGCCAGTCCCGAAGTCATCGCCACCGGCTTTGAATGTTCGTACACGGCCACGCCAGCCAGATGCTCCCGGTTGCCGAACCGGTCCACCAGCGCCGCCAGTCTCCGGCGTGAGTCCGTCCGCAAAAGGGGACCGACGCTCTCCTCTAGGCTCTCGGCCAGCAGCCGGGCCCGCCTTTCCAAATCGTTTCGGAGATTGCGTTTTTGCGCTCTGACCTGGCCATCGGCGAACACGAAGGAAACGACCATGATGCCGATGATGATCGAGAGGATGAGACGCAAACTGATGCGCATGGATCAGGCCGCTTGCGGAACACAGGTATAATTTTTTAGACGCACGAAGGCACGCAGACGTTCCTTCCCGCACCAGAAAACCGGAGGGGCACGATGGAAGGTGCCCCTTTTCCGAAAATGAGAGCAGCTACGGCTGGTTCGCGGCTGGCGCTGGCTGCGTCGGTGACTGTCCTTGCGGGGTCGAAAGCGCGGTTTGCGGGAGTTCAGGCACCGTATACACCTTTATTTCCACTCTCCGGCTGAGTTTTCGCGCCTCGCGCCGCGTGCTGGCCTGGGCCGGAACATCCTTGCCGAAACCGATCTCATGAACACGATAAACGGGAATGTTGAATTTTTCTGTAAGGTAACGTACAACCGCCGCCGCCCGTTTCTCGCTCAGACTGTAATTGTAAGCGGCATCGCCGGTAACGTCCGTGAAGCCCTGCACTTCGATGACGTACTTCTTCATATTCGCCAGCGACTGCGCCAGATCGTTGAGCGCTTGTTTGGCTTCATCGTCTAGAGTACTCTTGTCGAACCCAAAGTAGACGGTCTTCGAAGTCGCGAGCTGGTAATTGTCAAGGTTGTCCACGTATTTCGCCAACTGGCCCGTTTTGGCTACACTGTTTTCAGCGAGAGTGCGGGCGTTGTCGGCCGCCTGCTGAGCCTGTGTAGCCTTTGCAATCCCCTCCGCGGCTTTCTGATTGGCTTCATTTGCGTGAGAGTCCGCAGCCTTGGTTTCCTCCTCTACCCGCGAGATCTCCCGCGTCGTTTTTTCGTCCAGCGCACCGATCTTCTGGGCGTTCTCGCTGGTTCGCTTATCTAATTCCGCCGTCTGTTGGCTCAGAGGATCAGTCCGATTGCGGACATACCTTCTGGTCGCGCAACCTGTTGTGGTCGCGCCGGCGATGGCCACGGCGGCCACGATCACCAGGAATCGATTCTTCATAATCGGGATTCCTCCTCGCGCTCCCGGAGCACGCAATCTTAGAACCACTTTGTATTTAATTGTTTCTCAATGAGATCGATGTTAGCTCCCTTTGAAAAGAATGCCTCGCCGCAGCCGCTGAGCGTAAAATCTGCGCGGCTCGGGACCGCCCGTTCACTCGGGAGAGGGTATCGAGGGGAACCCGCATCCGAGCCCGGCTGCCCCCTTCGCGCCCTACGGAGCTCTCCGGATGATGCTTGCACTCGGATGGAAGAGGTGATAAGCTTCTCCACAACTTCTTCACAAGTGGAAAGGGGGCCTTTTTATGTCGCGTTTGACTTGCGCATGTGTGCTTTTTGCGGGATTAGCAGTTTCAAGCTGGGCACAGGCGCCCACGGGCGAGGTAACTGGGACAGTCAGCGACCCCACCGGTGCGGTCGTGGCGGGCGCCACGATCACTTTGACACACCCGGCCACGAATACCCAGCGCGTGGTCAAGACCAATACATCCGGCGTCTATGATCTGCCGGCTTTGACGCCGGGGACCTACAACCTGAAGGTGGAGATGTCCGGTTTTACCACACAGGCAAGAAACGGCATCGAGATTCAGGTTGGGCAGGTGGCGCGCATTGATTTCTCGCTCGAGGTCGGCAACGTCTCGCAGGTCGTGGAGGTAACCGGCGGCGCGCCGGTGCTGCAAACCGAAACCACCGCAATCGGCACGGTTGTCGAGAACCGACGCATCGAGGACCTGCCGTTAAACGGCCGAAATTATTTGCAGCTTACCTCGTTGATTCCGGGCGCCACGACCAACGGCCCGCCCTCGGCCCAGGGACAAGGCCGCATGGGAGGCTCGCGAAATGACTTCACCCTGAACGTCGCCGGCCAGCGGATCTCGTACAATCATTACACGCTTGACGGAGTAGAGAACACCGATCCCAATTTCAATACCTATCTATTGCTTCCGTCTCTGGACGCGCTCCAGGAGTTCAAAGTTGAAAGCGGCCAATTTCAGGCCGAATACGGCCGCGGAATCAGCCAGGTCAACGTCAGCACCAAGAGCGGCACCAACGAAATTCACGGTTCTGCCTTTGAGTTTTTGCGCAACGCCGACTTGGATGCCAAGAACTTTTTCGACAGCAAGACGCAGCCGATTCCGCCCTTCAAACGCAACCAGTTCGGGTTCACCACAGGCGGCCCGGTAGTGATCCCCAAGGTGATCAACGGCAAAGACAAATTATTTTTCTTTTTCGATTACGAGGGCCTGCGCGAGCGCAAGGCGCTCACCCAAACGGCCACTGTGCCCTCGGCCGCCTGGCGCTCGGGGGATTTCTCCACCAGCGCAACGACCGTTTACGATCCCACGACGCGCGTGGTGGATTCATCGGGCAAGCTGATTTCGGTGCAGCCCTTTCCCAACAACATGATTCCGAGCAACCGCATCGCGCCGATTTCGGCCGCCATTTTGCAGCGGTTCGAGCCTCTTCCCAACCTGAATCCCAACGTGGTTGCCAATAACTTCCTGAATACGGAGGGGCGGCCAACCGACAGCAACCAGGAGAACTCGCGATTTGACTACATGCAATCGGCCAGCTCAAACTGGATGTTCCGCTACGGGCACACCGGCGAGCTGCGCTACCTGCCGATCAATCTACCAAACCAGGGGAACAATATCGACGTGCAGGGGCATCAAGGGATGCTCCGCAACATCCATGTATTCGGGCCAAATCGGGTGAACGAGTTCACCTTCGCCGTCAGCCGCCTCGAGTCGGGCAATATCGCCCGCCGCGCGGGCACTGACAACGTGGTCGCCTCGCTCGGTATTCCGAACATCCCCACGGGCAATCCTCTCTACTGGGGCGTTCCGAATATCACGATCAGCGGCCTCAGCGGCCCGGGAGAGGCCAGCGACACGCCGTTTATCAACTGGGACACTATCATCCAATGGAAAGACAATTTTTCCTGGACCAAGGGCACGCACAGCTTCAAAATCGGCGGCGAGTTGTGGCGCATCCGTTACAACCAGCTTGGAGGCGTCGTGACGCGCGGACGGTTCACGTTTAACGGCCAGTACTCGAACAATCCGCTGATCAGCACGGCGACGAACTCAACCAACGCCATGTCCGATTTTCTGCTCGGCTACATGAGCACCAGCGAGGGCCAGACCGGGGCGCCGATCGCCAACTACCGCACCAACTATTACGGGGTCTACTTCCAGGACGACTGGAAAATTACGCCGCGCCTGACCATGAATTGGGGCCTGCGCTGGGAAGACCAGCCGCCCTACTACGACAAGCATGACGCGATTGTGAATATCGATTTTCGTTGGGATAACTCGATCTTCCCGACCTACGTGCGGGCGGGCAAGGGCGATCCTTATGAAGGGAATCCGGCATTCCCGCTGCCTCCCAGCATTCCGTACGTGCGCGACGGCCGCTTCGGGCGGCGAGCCTACCGCACCGACAATCGAAACTGGGCGCCGCGCCTCGGATTAGCGTACCAAATCAACCCGAAAACCGTGATCCGAACGGGCTTCGGCATGTACTACGTGCGCGACATCGGCAACGCGGTGTTTGACGTGGTTCGCAATGCTCCGTTCACTATCCGGCGCAGCGAAAGCGGGAACCAGATTATTCCCAACCTCAGTTGGGCCCAGACGTTCACCCAGCTCGGCATTCCGTCCTTCATCCTGGTCAACCAGTTTGAAGACCCGACTCCATATGTCGCCCAATGGTCATTCGGAGTCCAACGCCAGGTGAGCCGCGACGCTTCGGTGGAAGTGGATTACCTGGGCTCGGCCGGCAGCCATTTGCAACGGTTGATGAGCTACAACACGGCGCCCCCCGGTCCTGGAAACATCAACTCGCGACGCCCCTTCCCGATCTTCAATGGAAACTTCCAGGTGATGAACGGGCCGGGCCACTCGAGTTATGAAGGGTTGCAGGCGCGGTTTCAGCAGCGTTTCAACCACGGCTTCACTCTGCTGAGCTCGTTCAGTTACAGCAAGTCCATCGATAACACCAGCGGCATCCGTACCTCGAGCGGCGTCGGCGAGCTGCTTACGCCATCGAACAACTACAACTTGAAGGCGGAGCGCGCGCTCTCGGGGTTCGACTTCCGCCGCCGGTGGACGACTTCTTTACTCTATGAATTGCCGGTCGGCCGCAACAAGAAATTCCTCAGCCACGCAAATCGCGCCGCCGAAGCGCTGGCGGGCGGCTGGCAAGTAGGAACTATCTTTACTATGCAGGATGGCTTCCCGCTTTCGGTTTTCTGCACTTCCGCCAGCAGCATCCAAAACAACGATTCGGGTTGCTACGCCGACAGCACTGGAGTCGACCCGAATCTGCCGCGTTCGCAGCAGGATCCGAGCCACTTCTTCAACACAGCCGCATTCGTGAATCGCCTGCCGGGCGGCGACCAATTCCGCTACGGCAATGCCGGCCGGAACGTGGTCACTGGGCCGGGCATTATCGACTGGGACTTTTCGGCCATGAAGAGGTTCCACCTCGCCGAGCGCACGAACCTCGAGTTTCGCGCCGAATTCTTCAACATCCCCAACCATCCGATCTTCGCCAACCCTGGGCTGACCGTCGGCAATCCCAGCTACGGCGTCATCGGCGCGACGGCGATCGACTCCAGGCAGATTCAGTTCGCCCTTCGCCTGGAATTCTGAGAATCCCTGCGCGGCTCGGCTTGATGACGGCGCCAGCGTAGCATTCGCTGGCGCCAACTTTGTCGGGACGCCGGTCGCGGGGTTGATCGAATCCAGATTTCCAGTGTAGGTCAGGGAGACCAGTACGATGTATGTGCCACCCGCGTGAGTTGCCTTCCTTCGGCTGGCCCGCTGAGCAGAAAGCCATGGAAGTGACCATCAGCGCCGATGTACCGCCCGAGGACGTCGCCCTGCGGATCGATACTCGTGTTGCCGGTGAAGATCGCGCCAGGAACATCGTTGGTGCTGAATTGACCCGCGCTCAACAGAAACCCGGTGAACGACATTATTTGATGTGTAGCGTCCCTACAATCGAGCCGTCCGGATTGATCCCGGTGGCGGCGGTGGAGGTAGAACCCGGAGGATCAAATGAAGTATATGCGCCGCCGCTCAGCAGAAAAGCATGGCTGACGCCCGCGCTTCGATATCCTCCGACAAGGTCACCGAGAGGACTAATGGCGTTTGCCTGCGTGACGGCAGGCGTGCCGTCGAAATCGACCCGAAGTTCGCCATGGCTTATGCCTACCTCGGCATCATGTACGGCACTATGGGTGAGACCGGCCTTGCCGTCGAGAACGTCAGCAAAGCCAGCCAACTGCGGGACCGCACGAGCGAGCCGGAGAAGTTCTTCGTCACTGCGTACTATTACGGCCGTGCGATAGGAAACCAGGAGAAGGCCTAGATATCTGCGAGAAAACCTCTTCCGGCAGGGGCAGGATTGCGATCTTGCGAAAATCACCCGGCGGCATTTCTTTCTCTAAGCTCGTTCCTGATCCGGCTTATGTCTTCGGTCCGCGGCACGTATACGGGCCAGCGCCCATCGGGGCCGGGACAAAACTTCGGATCCACCGCCGCCGACGCAAGATTGTGGTTGGAGCGAGTCAGGACGCTCCACGTCTGCCTGATGTACTCCAGGATGGATTCCGTCCTGGCGGGGCCTTGTGCCCAAAGAATCGCCGTCAGAAGAAGCGGGAAAACCAGGACGGCAACCGGGCCGAAGCGCGCGCGGCGATCCGGATGGGGAGTGCGATGTCCTGGCCGTGCTTTGCGAGGTCTTCAGCGCCTTTTAAAGAAAAGCGTCACCAGCGAAAGGCAACCGTGCGCCGTTGGTATCCGCTGCCGCCCGGGAATTGGACACGCAATCTCGTTCCCCGCAGTTCCGCTCCCTCGACGCGGACACCAGGACGGTTGAGGCGGACCGCCAACTCCCATAGCGCATCCGGCAGCGCCTCCAAATCCACTTCGTAGCGGCCCGCCGACATTCTTTCCCCAATCACCTTAAGTTGGGTCGTGCGCGATCCCGGCAGCGGCAGTCCGTGCGGCAGGCCGACCTCGACACCGGGCAGAGGCAACAGGATCTCGTGCTCCCGGGCCGGGGCCGCTGTGCAGTCCTGATCTCGAGGGGCGCTTTGCGTAACTAGGCAAACCGTCTGCACGTCTGGCGAACGCTCGCGCACCCGCAAGCCGCCGGGCTCTCGCGTCATCTCCACATCTAACCGCAAACTGCCGAGCGGCACGTTGTGCAGTCTCGCTTCGTTCCACTCAGCCGGCAGGTTCGGAGCCACCCGCAGGGTCCGGTGGACGGCATCCCAGTCCAACCCGAACAGCCCGCGCAGCGCCGGCGACAACACCATGGCCGAAGACCACACCTGATGGGAGCTGCTGCGGCCGAATGGCTGGAAAAATTCGCCGGAAAGCAGTTCGGTGACCGCCCCCGGATCCTGTTGCCAGGTCAGATCGGCATTTTGCATCAAGTGAGCGTAGCCGGAAAGCGGGCGACCTGCCCGAAACTCCGCGAGCGAGACCCACCCGGTGAAGAGTGGCCACACCGAGCCCTGGTGGTAGCTAATGGGATCATAGAACGGAGTGCGATCGCTCAAATCCCGCACTCCCCAGTCGGTCGAAAACTCCGGGGAAGCCCAGCGGCTCAGCATTTCTTCAGAGCTGGCGAGCTGCAAGCGGCCCGTCCACCACGCGACCGCCGGATAGATTGTGGCTGTATGGTCCAGCTTGCCATCCGCGTGGCGGCTGAAGGCGTAAAACCGCCGATCCGGTTCGTAATACTCCGCTTCTATGTTCCGGCGAATGATTTCCGACTGCCGCCGCGCGGCTGCGGCGAGGGTGTTATCCTTCATCCAGGCGGCCAGACGCGATATGGCGTCCGCCGACTGCTGATCGAGAGCCGCGAGATAGATTTCCTGGTGCGGCATACCCGGCGGCCAGGACTCCACCCAGCCGGTTCCCTGCGAGTTTTCGTAAATGCCGTCGCCATCGGAATCATGCGCGCGAGTAAAGGCGTAGGTGCGCTTTACGGCATCCCAATGAGTGCGCAAGAAGGCCAGATCGCCGCTCGTATTTACGTAATCTTGCACCGCCATCACAAACAGCGGGGAGGAATCGGCCGCAGCATAGAAATAGGGCGTGGCTTTCCAATCGACCAGATCAGCGGTTTGCGAGAACTCGTGCATGATCTTACCGTCCGGGCGCTGCCGCCGGATCAGAAACTCGAGCGCCTCGCGGGTCAACGCGAAATCCCCGTAGCTATTGATGGCGAACGAAGACCACAGCGCGTCGCGCCCGAAAAACCAGCCGAATCCCGGCCGCGCCGAGTCTCCGGATTCGTAATAGCCCGCTATCAGCCCGGTCTCCTCGTGAAACTTGACCCGCGCTTGATCGATGGCGATCTCGGCCCAGCGCAGGGCGCGATCAAACTTCGGGTCGGGCGTCTCCACCCAAAGACGGCGATCGAAAAAACGGGCATAATATTCTGCGGTCTGCGCATAGAGATCGGCCACACGGCTGTTTAAGGCCGCAAGCGCCGGGCCGGCCGGCTCTTTCCGGCGCCCCAGCACGATCAGCAGCGGGAAGAACAGTTCGGAATCGGTCTTCGGATCGAAAGCGAGGTTGAGCTCGACCGGATACGTCTTCGGCCTCTCCTGATAAGGGGGCAGCACGCCCGGCTGGGCTCGCGGCATGGCCACGGCGGCCCAAAAATCCGGATTGTCCGTATGGAGAACGTAATACCCTCTGCTTCCCTGCTTCACCCATTGAGCGCTCGGGACGCCAAAGTTGGGGGCTGGCCACATGCGCAGCATATCGGGATGAAACTGAAAAACGACGCGCAGCGGCCTGACGGAAGCGATCTCAAACAGCACCAGCACGCCTGGCGACTGATCGCCGCGAGGCGCGAACATCCGCTGCTTGATCGTGAATGCCGCGTGCGAGTAAGTGATCGTGGTCATCTCCGGAGCCGCCTCGATTTCGGCCGCGTGGGCCGTAACGTCGATGGGCGCCGGGTAATCAGCCAGTTCGGCCGTGATGCGAAACCGGCTCAGCACTTTTACCGGAAACAGCCAAGCTTCAAAGGAGCCGTCCTGCCGGCCGAGAATCGCCCCTCGTTCGCCGGCGACCGTAAACGGCTTGGCCGCCTGGGCGCGTTGGCGGATGGCAAGCGGGCTCGCGGCAATTGAAAAACGGGGAATGGGGCGCAGGGCCGGCGCTTGCGCCGCCGCGACACAGGCCGCCACAGGCCATAGAGCAAGCAGCCGTAAAAGCTTCACACTGGTCTCATCATAGCGCGCGCCGGCTCGCTGTTCCGCCGTTTACCAGGCGAGCCTGAGCCCGAACTGCATGTTGCGCATGGGAGCAGCGGGATCCACATCGGTGATCACGCCGGCGAGCGCGGTATCCACGTTTGTCGATCCGGTAGGCGCGCCCGGCTCGCCGATGCCAGGAATCGCAAGGTTCGTGCGGTTAAAAACGTTAAATACCTCCCACCGGAACTGAAGATTGAGCCGTTCCGTAAGGGCAAAAGTCTTCGCCAGCGACCAGTTTGCCGTAAATAAATTCGGGCCGCGCAGCGAGTTGCGCGCCGCGTTGCCGAACGTAAAAGGCGCCGGCACGGCGTAAGCCGCCGGATTGAACCAGTGATTGCGGTTTTGCGTGATGCCGGCCAAGGGATCGCCGATAATGTCCGGTCTGAGGCTCATATCCGAATTCAGCGAAGCGTTGTTGCTGAGCGTCGGCGAAAATGGCAGCCCGCTTTCCAGGATCGTAATGCCGTTGAACTGCCAGCCGTCGACGAGGGCTCGCGTGACGCCGGTCGCCCCGGATAAATACCTCCGTCCTTTGCCAAAGGGAAGGAACAGCGTGTGCGCCACTGTAAAGACGTGCGTGCGGTCCCAGGAGGCAGGGCCGTAATCGAGCCGCGCATTGAACTGATCGGTAGGCGTCCCAAACTCGCCGAAATTCATGGTCTTCGACCAGGTGTAAGACGCCAGGAGCGAGTAGTTTCCGCCAAACCGCTTCTCGCCACGAATTTGCAGGGCGTTGTAGTTGCTGCTGGTGCAGTCGCACTTGTCGAACACGGGCTGCGTGATGCCGAACTTGCCGAAGAGGGGCCGCCGCGGGTTGAACGGCCCGGGTCCCGGAACGGCGTTGTTCAAGTTGAAACCGCCATTGAGATGGCGTCCTATATTGCCCACATAACCGGCGGAAAGATTCAGATTGGTGGGTAGCTGCCGCTCAATGGTGAAGTTCCACTGATCCACATACGGCAGTTTTTGATTCGCGGGGATGTATGGGGTGTTGATGCCATCCGGCAGCGGCAGCAAACCGTTCGGCGGAATTGCGGGAAATACAATGGCGGGTGGCGCCGTGGTCAGTGGGAACACAGGCTGAAACGAGGAAGCTCCCCGCAGGTCCTGAGTCACGATGGAGGGGTAGATATCCGCCGCCAGGTTGTTGAATGTCCAACCGAACGTGCCCTGGAAATAGCTGCGGCCGTAGCCGGTGCGCACCACGGTTTTCTTATCAACCGCGTAGGCGATCGCAATGCGCGGAGAGAAATTTCGCCACTGGATCTGGGCGTCGCCCGACTTGGAAATTCCGCCCACCCCAGGAATCCGCACGAAATTGTCCGATACGTCGTAACGCCCGCCCTGGCCCGAGTGCAAGGAGTAATCCGGGAACCAGGTATCCCAGCGCAATCCGTAGCTCAACGTAAGGCTGGACGTGATGCGCCAGCTATCCTGAGCAAAGTAGAACATGCGGTTTTGCCGGTCTTCCTGGTCGGTCGAAATCTGCCCGAAGCGCCGGAAATGGTCGGGCGCTCCCAGCAGAAAACTGGCAAGCCCGAGTCCGCCGGTGCCGGGCGCCAGGGAGGTGACGGCGGGATCGAAATCATAAACGCCCGCCCGATGGTCGTCGCTCGGGAGGCGGCGGTTGCCCGCGTGTTCATACGTGCCGCCGAACTTGAAAGTGTGATTGCCGTAAATCTTCGTCCAGTTACTGACGAAGTCATAAATAAACTCGCGTTCATCGAGGGGGCAGTTGCACCGGTAGCCCATCAGAAAGCCCCCGTTTCCGTTGATGTTGAGATCCGGCAGCCCGAAGGTGTCCGGACGCCCGCTGATGTTCAAGCCGGGAATCCCGACCTGATCCGCCAGCCGCTGGCTGATATCGAGCGGATTTACGTTGACTCGATACCGCGAATAGCCAAACCGCAGATCGGTCAAGAAAGAGGGGCCGAACGTGTAGTTCGCCGAGACCACCAGGTTCTGATTTCTTGCGTCCGATGCGCCGGTAAATCCCCAAGCGGGGAAGGCTGGCCCGCCATACAAGCCAAAAGGGCCCGGAGCATTCAGCGTGGCTCCCAGATAACTGTAGCGCCCGAAGTATCTGAGATTGCTGGTAAGGTAATGGTCGCCGCGTAGATCGAACTGATGGGTATCAAAGTTTTCCACACCGCTGATCGCGTAATTATTGTCGCCCGGAGTTTGCGGCGTTAGATTCGGCAACGGGAGAACGCTCAGCAGTTTCGCCGACGGGGCAGAGATGCGGCTGGTCGGAATCACGTTGCCGGGAAATTGTGTGCGTCCCGTGCCGTCGGAATTTCCCGTGGCAGGATCGAAAATCGGAACCCCGAGGTCGCTCAGATCGCCGTTGCGCTCGGCCGGGGTGGGAACGCGCAAAGTCTCTGACGCGCCGATTCGGCGAATTGTGCCCTGGTAGTCGCCGAACCAGAATAGCTTGTCTTTGATTGCCGGACCTCCGAGGGAGCCTCCAAACTGGTTCCAGCGAAGCTCGGGAATACCGCGGTGCGGCGGGGCGGGCGTCCCGGGCGCGTGCAGGCCCTGGGAGAACGGGTTGCGTGCCTGGAAGATGTTGTTTTGGAGAAACTCAAACGCCGAGCCGTGCAGATCGTTCGATCCCGATCGCGTCTCCACTCGCACCACAGCGCCTCCTGCTTGTGTGTACTCCGCGTCATAGTTGCTTGTCGCGATGCTCGTCTCCCCAACCGAATCGAGCGGCGGATTCACCATTACAATGCCGAGTACAATATCGTTGTTGTTCATGCCGTCGAGCAGATAGTTTGTACCCGAAAATTCCTGCCCGTTGGTGTTGACCAGCCGCGAATCCTGTGGATTTTCGCTGGGCGCATGCTGGAAGGTGTTGAGCTGCGCCCCGGGCACGAGCAGGGTCAAGGTCGTGAAATTGCGGTTTAAGACAGGCAGTTGCGTGATTTGCGTCGAGCTCAGGCTGGTATCCACTTCGGCGCGGTCCGTTTGCAGACCGGGCGGAGCCTCGGTAACGGTAACCTCCGTGGAGAGAGGGCCTACCTGCAAGATCGCATCGACGCGGGTGCTCAGACCGACAGTCACGTTCACGTTCTGCTGGACGAACTTGTTGAAACCCTGCTTCTCGATTGTGACTTCATACCGCCCGGGCAGAAGCTGCGCCTGGATGTAATTGCCAGATTCGTTCGTGGTCGTCGAAGTCGTCACTCCCTGGTCAAGATTTTTAAAGGTGACTGTGGCATAACTCACCGCGCCGCCGCTTTGGTCCGTGACGGTTCCGATGATGCTGCCGGAAGTCGCTTGAGAGCGCGCGGGGGGCGTGAGCCAAGCCAGCAGACATGCTGAAAGGGAAAGCAGTGTAAAATTCCTCACGATGGAAGACTGATTCCTCATGCAAACCCCTCCTGGTGACGCCTCTGCCTTCTCTGGAAACGCTCGCCGGAAGGCGCAGCCGCGGGCAGCGCCGTTGACCAACTGCAATATTGGCGTGTAGAAAATATCGATCCCGCAGGATCATCAAAAAGACCAGAGGCATCGCGAAATTCGGCTTTCCAATCGCAATCCGGAAACCAAAATCCTCAAGCTTTAAGGAAACAGACGTTAACAAATAGCCACAGCGTCCGTAGGCAGCGGCCGGCACGATCGGCGAAGCATCGCTCTAAGCTCTCCCAACGGCGCGGAGGGGCCGCGCTCTCTGTTTTCAGTCGATTAATGCTTGGATTTCGGCCCGCAGACTTGCACCATCTACCGCCAGAATTGCGAGCGTTACAGGAAGGCGAAACCGGCGGGGCCCGGCGCTGCCAGGATTCAAGTAGAGTACGCCGTTGCGAACCTCGCTGCTCGCCCGGTGTGAGTGTCCGCTGATCACCGCTGCGTAGCCGCGATCTTCAGGTCTGAAACTCAGATCCGCGAGGTCATGTACCACATAGATCTTGGCCTGTTCTACCTGCACGATCTGTGTGGCGGGTAACCGAAGCGCCCAGGGCTGGGTGTCGATATTTCCCCGAATCGCAATCAGCGGAGCGATTGCCGAAAGCCCATCAAGTATCGCCTGCTTACCAACGTCGCCGGCGTGAATGATCAGGCTTGCGCCCTTCAAAGCGGTCAGAGCTTCCTTCCGCAGCAGGCCGTGCGTGTCTGAGATTACGCCTATCGTGGCGGGCATCTTCCTCCTGATTTCGTGCGCTTCTTCCGCTTCAATTCGCCTACTCTTGCCCGGCTAGAGCCGGCACAGATGAGTCGGGGCAAAATCTGAAAGCCCCGGCGGCTGCGTTGAACCCGGCCACCATCCACTCACCCGCCTGTGAGAGGCCGCACAAACCGCAGGCTTGCGGTCAAGCAGCGCACGAGCCTTTGGGCCCAAGATAAGAGAAGACGAGAATAAAGACGACAAAAAGATGGCACAAAGAGACTACCGATGCCGGACCAAAACTCAGACGTCATCGTGATCGGAGCGGGAGCTGCCGGCCTCTCCGCAGCGCGAGCTCTGGCAGGCAGCGGCCTGAGCGTTACGATTCTTGAAGCGCGGGACCGAATTGGGGGACGCATTTACACGGTCCGGGATGCGGCTCTGGCGCTTCCCGTGGAGCTTGGCGCGGAGTTTGTCCACGGTAAACCGCAGGAAATCTGGGACGTTGTGAATGCCGGAGTCCTGTTGGCGTGCGATGTGGAGGGCGAAGACTGGCGCATGGACGGCGGCTCGCTGACCAGAGTCAGGGACGCTTTTCCCGCGCTGGATGCGCTGTTCGGCGAGATGGCGCATGCTCCCGACCAATCGTTTCAGCAATTCCTCGAACATTGGGAATGTGATTCCGATACCAAAACCTGGGCTTCCGCGTTCGTTGAAGGGTTTAACGCCGCCAAAAAAGAGCTGATCAGCACTCGCTCGCTGGTCGAGGATTGGCAAGCCCTGGAGGCCATCGAAGGGCGTCGGGCCTTTCGTGTTTTGAACGGCTATGATCGCTTGGTAGAGTGGCTGCGGGCCGGAATTGACCGCCGCAACAGCGTGCTGCGGCTGAGCACCGTTGCCGATTCCATTCACTGGAGCCGGGGGCGGGTGGAAGTTCGAGCCTATGCAACAGCCCACCGGCCGGCTCACGCTCTTGAACCTTTCATTGCTCGATGTGCCGTTATCACCGTTCCAATCGGCGTGCTCAAGGCGCCCTCCGGTTCGGCCGGAGCCATTCGCTTTTTCCCCGAACCGCAAAACCTCCGGCAGGCGCTCAGCTTGCTTGAGATGGGCCAGGTCTTTCGCATCAGTATGCGCTTTCGGGAACGGTTTTGGGAGCAGCCGGAAGAACGCCAGGACCTCAGCTTTCTCTTCTCCCGAAACGAATGGATGCCCACCTGGTGGACCGCCATGCCTGTGCGAGCCCCCATCCTTACCGGATGGGCTGCCGGCCCGATTGCGGAGAAATATATCGGACGGGATCCGGATTTCGTAGCGGAGAAGGCTCTCTGCGCTCTCGCCCATCTCCTGCAACGGGGACGCGCCGAGATCGAGACGTTGCTGGAAAGCTGGCGGCTGCACAACTGGCAGGAAGACCCCTTCGCCCGCGGCGCCTATAGCTACGTCCTGGCCGGTGGAAGCGATGCCCGCAGAATGCTGGCGACGCCTGTGGAAGACACACTCTACTTCGCGGGAGAGGCAGCCAACGTGGACGGCTACAGCGGCACAGTCCACGGCGCAATGGCCACCGGCAAGCGGGCCGCCGAGCTGATTCTACGCGCTCTGCAACCCTGCTGCCGGCCCGACAGTTGACGCTTCTATCCAACGGCTCAGCGATCTTCAAGCATCCTGAACGCACCAGACATTCCGCCGCTCAGCCGCACTAACGCGGCATTTCCTTGCCCTGGAGGCCGGCAGGGCGAGCCCCCCAACCCGGCTGACCGGAGCATCAAGGCTTGATTTTGGCTGCCAGTGGCTGCACCAATCCGATGATGTGATCGCCGGTTGTGGGATCGAAACGATAGCTCAGCACTGCTTCAGCCGTGGCTTCCTCCGGCTCTTCGATCACCGGATTGCTGATCGCAATCTCGCCGGATTTTTTAATCCTCAGCTCCGTCCCCAATTGCATGGGAATTCGCTGGATCACTGGCTGTGCGGCCATCTTTGACTTCTCCCGAGGACTTCTCCCGAGTTACAAAAGATGCATGAGCACTGCCAAAAGCGCCATCCCGAATTCATTCGAACGATAGCAGCACACCGTTTTTAGGACAGGTTGCGGCCCTGTCGCTGTCGAGGGCTTTCTTCGGATCTCAGACCGTCGGCGGGCAGGCCCCCAAGTGTCTTCGGTCCGGGGACCGCTCAGGTTCGAGAAGCGTTGGACGCGGCCGATACTGAGCCGGTGATCCGATCCACCTCCGCCATTTCCTCGGGAGAGAGCGCCCAATTCACAGCCTTGACGTTTGCCTCCACCTGCTCCGGCCGGGTGGCGCCGGCAATCACACTGGCCACAGCCGGCTGCGCCGCAAGCCAGGAAAACGCCAGTTCGAGCATGCTGCGGCCACGCGCGGCGCAGAAATCGGCAAGACGCTCGATTTTGTCCCAGTTTGCTTCGGTGAGAAACCGGTCGCGAAACGTTGTGGCATCCGCCAGGCGCGAGCCCTCCGGCATCGGCCTTCCCCGCCTGTATTTGCCGGTCAATAACCCACTGGCGAGGGGGAAATACGGCAGCAGACCCAGGCCGTAAGCCCGGATGGCCGGCAGCAAATCGCGCTCGATTTCGCGTACGAGCAAGCTGTATTGGTCCTGACAAGATACAAAGGCGTTGCTTCCGAGGTTCCGGGCGATCCATTGGGCTTCCACCACTTGCCAGGCTGGCAGGTTCGAGCACCCGATATAGCGCACCTTCCCTTGCCGTATCAAGTCGTCGAGAGCGCGCAGCGTCTCCTCAATGGGAGTGAGCGGATCGGGTTGGTGCAACTGGTAAAGATCGACCCAGTCGGTTTTCAGGCGACGGAGACTGGCTTCCACCGCCGAAATCACGTACCGGCGCGAACCTCCTCGTTTCTCCGAGTCGTCCATCGGCATCCCGAATTTGGTGGCCAAGACCACCTCTTTGCGGCGCTCCCGGAGAATCTCGCCAAGCAACTCCTCGGATCCGCCGCGATTGCCGTAAATGTCGGCAGTATCGAAGAAGGTCACCCCCAGCTCGAGTGCTTTTTCTACGACTTTGCGGGTGCCGTCCAGGCCGACCCGCACGCCAAAGTTGTTGCACCCCAACCCGACCAGGGAAACCCTCAAACCGGATTTGCCGAGATTGCGCAGTTGCATAAGAGTCTAGAGTACCTCGCGCCCGGCAAGGATCAGTAATCGTGAGGTGTCAGGCTTGCCCGAAAAAAATGCCGCCGCCGGCCGGTTTCTTTAGTCCGCGGTGGCCCTGTGCAAGCAACGATGCTGCCGGAGGGCGTACGGCCCCGGCTGGAGAGGGAAAATGTTACACGATTTGGATCCAGGCCCGAATTCTCCACAAATTGTGCGAATGATCGTGGAGATCCCAAAAAACGCCCGCAATAAGTACGAATATGACACCAAGCTGGGCTTTTTCCGCCTGGACCGCCCGCTGTACTCCCCGATGCACTATCCCGGCGATTACGGCTTCATCCCAGGGACAAGCGCCGAAGACGGCGATCCTCTCGATGTCCTCGCGCTGGTCTACGAGCCGACATTTTCCGGATGCCTAACCGAAGTTCGGCCGGTTGGCGTTCTCGACATGGTGGATGGGACAAGGCCCGATCAGAAAATTCTAGCGGCGCCCATTCGCGATCCACGCTCCGATCCGATTCAGGAAATTGAAAACGTCATTCCGCACCTGCGGCGCGAAATTGAGCATTTCTTCGACATCTACAAAGAACTGGAAGAAAAACAGACCCGCATCAATGGATGGCAAGGCCGTAAAAAGGCGTACGCCCTCATCCTGGAGAGCCGCGACCGATACTTGCACCGGCGGACTTATTAAAAACTCGCTTCCGGGACGTCGATTCATTCTCCGGCCGCAACACTTTGATTCTGTGGGAGTTTGAGCCTCGTGGGCCCAGAGAGACGGTTCTCGTGGGCCCAGAGAGACGGTTGAGGATAGTGGGCCGATTCGGGGGTGATGTGGTGTTCCCTGAATTACATATGATCGTGTAAGTCCTACTACAGTCCGGTGGCGTGGCTGGCATCGCGGATGGCAGGGCGTCGAAAGGGCACAGTAAGTGGCAAAGGCCGCATCATCGTGCGAAAGCACGGTTTTGCGTAAGCCGCATGCCCCAGCGGCCACCCGCCTGCTGGGTAGAGCCAAAACGTGAGATTGGTAACTAAAGTGCTTTTTTTAGCGTCGCGAGAACAGATTTTCGGGTTTAGCGGAGGGGAGAATGTCACGCTTCAAGCCGGTTTGGTGCCGGGCGATGCACCGCGATATTGCTTATGGCGGAGGTGGAGTGTACTGGTGCCGCAGATGTTTGTGCCGCTTCCCGGTACCCTGGGTTCCGGCGTCCAATGGCAAAGGTCAGGAACGTCCGGCTCCCGGTGTCAGCAGGCCGGAGTTTGCAAGCCAATCCGTGAAGGCCGTAGCAGCTTAGAACTGGCGCGCTCGTAATTTCGACCGAAGCCGCAGAAGCTGGATCAAAGAAGGACGGCGGCTTTGTCCGAGGCTGTCGGGGTTTGGACGGGGACGGAGGTGCGATCCCTCGAAGCATCCGTTGCCGGCCCAAGCCGAGCGGCCGCCACGGCTTCGCCCGGGAGACCACAGCGCAGGCTCGTTCACCTTCAATGCCCGAGCCGCACGCAGCCGCTGGCGGCCGTGCAGGCCGGGCCCCTCAGGAGTCGGAGGGCTGCATGCGGGATCGCTGGAACAACAACCTGTCGAGGCTCAGCGGACCCGCGCCAGCCGTAAAAAGATACAGAAAAATGAAACAGTAGAGTACCGCCAATTCCCCTCCGTTGCGGATGGGCCACGCTCCCCTGGGGAAGTGCTGCCGGAAGTAGGCCACGGCCATTTCACCGCAGAGAAGGAAGGCGACCGGAGATGTGAACAGCCCCAGGACAATCAGCAGCCCGCCGGTAAACTCCAGCACTCCGGCAACCCAAAGCAGCGATAGAAACGTCGCTTTCACTCCGCCGGCGCCCATGCCTCCGAAAGCTCCGAACAGTTTCTGCGCTCCGTGACACGCAAATGTAAAACCGATGACGATACGCAGCACAGACCGGGCGTAGGGTTCAGCGACTGGAATCATAGCCTGCTCACGTATAATTTCGCGGCCACGTTTTCGGCCTGAAGCTATCGATACTACGAATAAACTATTTCTCGGCCATTGAGCAACAGCAGGAGTTCCGATCGCATGTTGTAACAGGAGACCCAGCCCGTACAAGAAGCCGAACGCCAGATCCGATGCGCTTTCTCGAGGACCGGAAACGGCGCCGGGGAGCCGGCCGTCCCAAACTCCAATGGACCAGCAGCAGCCTTCAGCCCGGGTGTTGCCTTCCACAGAGGCGAATATCGAGATGATCGTCCGGCTGGAAGAAGAATTCCTTGCCCGGCGCACCGCTCTCGAGCGGGCAGCCGATGCGATCGCGGATTTCACCGGAAGCATGAAATTCGTGGTGCTTCACGTCATATGGTTCGGCTTGTGGTTTATCCTAAACTCCGGCAAGCTGGCTCTGGTCCCTGCGTTCGATCCCTATCCTTTCGTGCTGCTCGCCATGCTCGTTTCTTGTGAAGCGGTCTTGCTTTCAACCTTCGTGCTGATGAGACAGAACAGAATGAGCCGCCGCGCAGACCAGCGGGGCCACCTGGAGCTACAAATTAACATCCTGGCGGAGCGGGAAATTACCAAGCTGTTGCAGATGCAGGGGCTCCTCTGTGATCACCTCGGGTTGAAACAGGCTGCTGTAGACCAGGAAGCGAAGGAGTTGAGCCAAACCACCGCCGTCGAAGGCTTGGCACAGGAGTTGGAAAGAAAGCTTCCTCAAGGTTAAGGAACGCCCGAATCTGTTGACCCCGGCCGGGCTTATCGGGTCGCTGCGACAGGCCCGACCAGTTGGTCTTCCACCGTTTCTGCCGTGACCGGCTGTCCCTTCCCACCCATAATTACCACGGTGTAGAGCTTATCTGAAGAGAGATTCACATCTGTGACCCGCGCCTCACTCTTCTTGCTTCCGCCGCGCCGGATGTCCAGCTCAGTTGTCATGGGGTCAACTTCTTTATAGTCGGTCGCGTGGCCGAATCCGGCGCCGCTAATCAACGCTTTATCAGTACGCTTGGCATACACATCCAGAGAGCCGGCGCCCGGGGCGGCATTGATCACCCGCACCTTCGCCTTCCCGGCAGGAGGAGAGGAGAGATCATCGTGGATCGCGTTGAGCGTAATTTTTCCATCCGGCTGGGCGGCTGCAAGGATCGAGTAGTGCTGGCCCGCTGTGAGGCCTTCGCTTTCGGTGGCCAGCGGCTCAGTCATGCCGGGTCCAGAGACCTTAAACTCGTGGCGCTCGGCGGGGACCTCCTTGTATGGAGTCACGGTCTTATAAGCAACGCTGCTAAAGATCATGAGATCGCCAAAAGCGAGGTCCCTCGGCTCCGGTGTTGCGTTAATGAAGCGTACGAGCGCTTTATCGGCGGCTTTCGCTTCGCTGCCCGCGGGTGCTGTAGAAGCCTGTCCGGCCACTTGCGTCTTGCTAGGGGCCTCGGTCGTCTTAGTACAGGCGTAGAAACACAGGCCGGCCCCGGCAAGCAGAGCGAAAGCGGCAGTGTTCTTCCTTAATTTTTGCATCGTCCTTCCTCCCATTTTGTAGGTTTCCCCGTCGAATTTGTAAGTTTCCCCGTCCGCTGGCGGAAAAACGCAGGAACACTCTGCTTGAGGCAATCACCCTTCCAGCGCCTGGAATCCTCCCAACGGACTCAGCTCAGGACGGGCCTCGACTCCCTCAATCAAGCGCCTCTTGCGCGCCGCATCAACCCCGCAAAGTGCGGCTTCCTCTGCTTATCGTTTTGCGCCGCCGGAACGCCGCGAGCGAGCCCCTTGCCGCCTTTTTTGCTCCATCTCTCGCAAACCGCAGAGGAAATATCGGTGTGTAGAAACGGTATGTAATACTTCTCGCCTGCCGGGTGCGAAAGGGCGCTCACCGGAAAGCATCTTCCGAAGGCCTCTTCCAAAGAGCCAAACGCCCCGAGGCGGAAACTTCAGGCGCCGCAGCGCACATCGCGTCTCCAGTCCAGCCTAACGGACGAGACGAAATGGGGTGGATCGAGTGGATTGGTGAACTGGCATGCGTTTTGCTGGAAGGTGATCGGCGTCACACCGGGCGGCTTGGGGACCAGAGCGGATTCCCATGGCGTGAAACCTCCGGCTTTGCCGGAGCATGAGGGACGTAATGAAGCCTGCGAATGACAATGGTATCGAGGTATTTTCCACCTGCCCGCTCTCCACCGACGCGGACCGCGACGCGTATCTGCAAAAAGTAGTCAGCGTAGCTCGATGGAGCGAGGAAGCCGGATGCAAAGGGATCCTGATTTACGCGGACAACAGCCTTGTAGATCCGTGGATGGTGTCGCAAATCATTTTGGAAAACACTGATACGCTCTGCCCTCTGCCCGCCGTTCAACCGGTCTATATGCACCCCTACGCCGTCGCGAAGGCTGTCACTACGCTGGCGTATTTGTATGGACGCCGCGTCTACCTGAACATGATCGCCGGGGGGTTCGCCAACGATCTGCGGGCTTTCAAGGACTCCACGCCCCACGACAAGAGATACGCGCGGCTAGCCGAATATACAGCCATCATCAAAGCGTTGCTGTCCGGCGAGTCCCCAGTGACCTTCAACGGCGAATTTTACGCCGTCGAGAAGTTGCGGCTGGCGCCTCCTCTGCCCCGCCACCTGTTTCCGGGAATCTTCATCTCCGGTTCATCAGAAGCGGGGCTGGCGGCGGCCAAAGCGCTCGGAGCGACCGCCGTGAAGTATCCCAAACCGCGGGGCGAGGAGGCGCGCGTATCGGAAGACTGTATTGATTATGGAATCCGGGTCGGGATCATTAGCAGGGAGAGCGAGGAGGAAGCCTGGGCGGTTGCGCACGCGCGATTTCCCGAAGATCATAAAGGCCAATTGGTTCATGCCCTGGCCGTAAAGACGTCTGATTCGGTCTGGCACAAACAGCTTGCTTCGTTGGAAGAAGAGAAAGGCAGCCCGTACTGGCTGGTGCCTTTCCATAATTACAAAACATTCTGCCCGTACCTGGTAGGAAGCTACGAACGCATCGCCGATGAAATTGCCGGATACATCGCCGCCGGCTACAAGACATTTATTCTCGATATTCCGCCTTCACAGGAAGAATTGTTTCACATCAGCATAGTGTTCCGGCAGGCGCTTCGGGGCGCGATTCTATGAACGAAATTCTGCCCAATTGGGTGACCACACAGGCGCAGCGGCGCCCCGAAGCCACGGCTGTCGTGTTCCAGCAAGAGCGGGTCAGCTATGGCCGTTTGGAAGAGACCTCCAATCGCTTGGCGCGCATGCTTCTGCGAAACGGCTGTCAGCGGGGAGATCGGGTCGGCTTGCTGCTCCCGAAATCGCTGGCGGCAATCGCCGGCATTTTGGGGATTCTGAAGGCCGGCTGCGCCTATGTGCCGCTCGACCCTCTTTCTCCGGCGCGCCGCCTCGCGAAGGTGTTCGAAACCTGCGAGAACGAATGGATCCTCGCCGCCGGGACGGCCCGGGAGAGACTGGAAGAACTTCGGGAAGCGGAATTTACGCGCAAACTTCGGATCGGCTGGCTGGATGAGCGTCCCCCGCAAGATTCCACATTGGATGGATCTTTCGAATTCGCGTTTTGCCTGGACGATTTGCTTCCTCTGCCCGGAGAGCCACCTGGCGTACGGAGCGCGTCCCTCGATCCGGCCTACATCATGTTCACTTCGGGATCGACCGGCAATCCCAAGGGGGTGGTGATCACTCATTCCAACGTGGTTCATTTTGTCGAGTGGGCTGTTTCGTATTTCGGCATTGCGGAGGGGGAACGGCTCTCTTGCCATTCCCCCCTCCATTTCGATCTTTCCGTCTTCGACATTTTCGGGGCGTTTGCCGCGGGCGCTGAACTGCATCTGGTTCCTCCGGAATTGAATGTGCTGCCGAACAAGCTCGGAAGTTTCATACGGGACTCGCGGCTTACGCAATGGTTTTCGGTTCCGTCCATTCTCAATTACATGGCGAAATTCGACGTAGTGGCGGCCAACGACTTCCCGGCCTTGCAGCGGCTGCTCTGGTGCGGAGAGGTGCTGCCCGTGCCGGTCCTGGCGTACTGGATGGAACGGCTGCCCCATGTGACTTTCACGAATCTCTACGGCCCCACGGAAACGACGATAGCCAGCAGCTATTACACCGTTTCCAAGCGCCCCGAAGATCTGCGAGCGGAGATTCCAATCGGCAGCCCGTGCGGAGGAGAAAAGCTTCACGTGCTCGATGAACATATGCGCCCGGTGAACAACGGGGAGGTCGGTGACCTTTACATTCAGGGCGCGGGGCTCAGCCCCGGCTATTACAACGACCCGGAGAGAACGAGCGCGGCCTTCGTCCCCAATCCATTCAGTTCCGAGCCTGCCGATCGCCTTTACAAGACGGGCGATCTTGCCAGGGTGGGAGAAGACGGGCTCGTTTATTTCGTTGGCCGCGCCGATACGCAAATCAAAAGCCGCGGTTACCGCATCGAACTCGGGGAGATTGCAGCCGCTCTAAATGCGCTAGGAACTCTTCGCGAGGCGGCGGTGGTCGCTGTTCCCAGTAAGGGCTTCGAAGGATCCGCCATCTGCTGCGCATACGTGAACCTGCCGCGCAGCAATATCACTCCGGCACTGCTGAGAACCGAGTTGAGCCGCGTGCTTCCGGCCTATATGTTGCCCTCCCGCTGGATGGCGCTGCCGGAGCTGCCCAAGAATGCTAACGGCAAAACCGACACTAACCGTTTAAAAGAGCAGTTCCTTCATGTGCAGCAGTTCTCATAACAACATGCCAGACCCGATTTTGTGCGACGAAATCGCCAGATTCTTTGCCGAACGGCTCAACCTGAACATCCCTTCGAAGGACGCCAATCTGTTTGAAGCCGGAATTCTCGATTCGTTGACCTTCGTGGATCTGGTCGTCTATCTGGAGCAACAGTTCGACATCCGGATTTCGCCGGACGAACTGGAGCCGGACAATTTTCGATGCCTGACCAGCATTGCCGATTTTGTTTCCCTTCGCTCCGGCATCCGAAAGGCCGCCGCATGTTAGTTCTCGCCATGGATCCAGCAATCAAGAAGAAGACGCTCCGGCTGCTGTCGAACGGCGTTTACATTATCACTTCCCGGGCGGGCGAGCGCTTTGGCGCGGCCACAGTCACCTGGGTGTCTCAAGTCTCCTTCAAACCGCCGCTGATCATGGCTGCTATTCGGGCCAACAGCAGCGTCTATCGGTGCCTCTCGCAGAGCCTGGTGGCGGCCGTTCACATTGTTGCGGCCCACCAAGTGGAGGTCGCACAAAAGTTTTTTACCCCCACGCAGGCCGGAGACGGCAGGATCAACGGCGAGACGTTCACCGAAGGAACACTGGCCCCCGTCCTGGACAGCGCCCAGGCGTACCTGGAATGCCGTGTCCGCCAAATCGTTGAAGACGGAGGGGACCACAACATCGTGATCATGGAAGTGGCGAACGCCGGGCTTCGGCAGGCGTTCCAGCCTCTGACGGTCGCTCAATCTCCGTGGGAGTACGGGGGCTGAGATGGCTCGAGGACGCGTGCGGCGTTTCGTGGAGGAAGATGTACCCCAGGTGGCCGACCTCCACCGACGAATCTTCATGCCGAAGGGGGCTCCGCCGGAGATCGGGGCCGCGTATGGCCGCTTTTTCCGGGAAATCTATCTCAATAATCCTTGGTACGACGAGGCCCTTTCCCCGCTGGTTTACGAGGAGAGCGGCGGGAAAATCAGCGGCTTTTTGGGCGTCATTCCGCGTCCGATGCGCGTGGGGAGCCGCCGCATACAGGCCGCCGTCAGCTCGATGTTCATGGTCGATCCAAATCACCGTTTCGGTCTGGCGGCCATCAGCTTACTGAAAGCGCATCTGGCCGGCCCCCAGGATCTTTCTTTGTCCGATGAGGCGACTACCGCCTCGCGAAACCTGTGGGAGCGCATCGGCGGCAGCACATCTTTGATACATAGCCTCTATTGGACGCGCGCCCTGCGGCCAGCCCGATTCCTCAACCTGCGCTTGAGCCGCCACAAACGTCTGCGCCTCATAGCGACGGCCGCCGCCCCGCTTTGCCGGCTGGCCGATGCCACTCTGGCGCGCCTCAGCCCCGGCCGTTTTCCGCAGCCGCATGCCCGCTTGCGCAGTCAGAACCTGGATGTTCCGGCGCTGCTCGAGTGTACCCGAGCGTTTTGGCGGCACGGCCTTCGCCCAGAGTACGATGAATACTCTCTCCACTGGCTCCTGGACCTGGCTCGTCATTCCGGCCCGGAGAACCTTTTGCAGAAAGCGGGTGTTTGGACCGCCGCCGGGAATCTGGTCGGGTGGTACGTATACTGCCTGAATCAGGAGCGCGTCGCCGAGGTGTTGCAGATGGGCTCGGAGCGCAATTTCGGGCAGGCTGTTCTGGATCATCTGCTGCATCGGGCGTGGCGTCAGGGCGCAGTGGCTGCTACGGGGCGGCTCGATCCCAATTTCATCTGGAATCTTGGCCCCACCTATGTCGTAAACCCGCGTTATTGGATGTTAATTCACTCCCGGAGTCAGGAGCTGCTCGACAAGATCGCCCGCGGCGAGTCGTTCCTGACGCGCCTCGACGGCGAATGGTGCTTGCAATTTCACAAGGAGAGATATCGCGAACGGAACGTGGCGGCCGTCTCCGCGGTCTCCCCGCCGCGATTGGCGGCGTGTTCCGCGGTTTCGAGCGGCGGCGATTCGAGCACACTTCCGTCCGATGAAAGACCGGCATAACGGCGCACTGAGCAACATGGATGGGTTTCTGGCGAAGCCGGAGTGGCCCGCGCCTCTGCGGTTGTCCCGCTGGGCCGCCGGCGGAACGTGGCACGGCTGGAGGGTGGAACCGTGAGGCCGCTGGTACGCCCATTCGGCGAAGGCGACATTATCCGCGATCCCGGTTTCGAGCTCTCCCCTCGCGTCGAAGCCCGCAGGGACGGCCCCCAAATCGTTGACGAACTGGCCGTTGAGTGGCGAGAGCTATGTGAAAAAGCCGAGGTCCCCGAGCCGTTTTACCGGCCGGAATGGACCGCAGCCTATCTACATGCATTTGCGCCTCGCTCCAAGCTTTTGGTCATTACCGCGAGGGTTGCCGGCACTCTCAGGGCGGTGCTGCCGCTGGTCGAGGAACACGGTCTCTTTCTGGGTATGCCCGTGGTCAGATTGCGCGCTGCCGCCAACGCCCACACCTGCCGCTTTGACATGGCGCAGCGCGCCAGCGCCGGGACTGGTGCTGTGCTGAACGCCGTTTGGCGTTTTCTCGAAGAAGCGCCCGGCTGGGACCTCATCGAGCTTTCCGATGTTCCCGCAGCCGGAGCGATCGAGGCGCTGGTGGAGTTGGCCCGCGCAAATGGCTTCCCCGTCGGCCGCCGTGAATCGATGTGCTGCCCCTACATTCCCCTTGCCGGATTGAGCGATGGGGATTCCTTGCTCCTGCGCACCAGCGCCAACTTTCGTTCCAACATCCGAAGGAAAAGCCGCCAACTGAAGGCTCGCGGCGAGTTGGCCCTGCGGTTGGTTACGGATGCCAACCCGAGGGCGTTGCAAAGCTTTTATGACCTGGAGCGCAGCGGATGGAAGGGCAAAAAGGGTACAGCCATCGATTGCGATAAGCGCACGCGCCGCTTTTACGACGAGATTGCCATCAACGGCGAGCGCTTCGGCTATTTGAGCCTCTGGTTTCTGGACTTCAACGGGCGTCCGATAGCCGCTCAGTTTGGAGTGACCTATGCCGGGCGGTATTTTATGCCGAAGGTGGCCTTCGACGAGGAGTTCCGGCAATATGGGCCAGGCCATCTCCTGATCTACGAGATTCTCCGAGCCTGCGTCAAGCGCGGCATTTCCGAGTATGACTTTACCGGTCCCTGGGCTGAGTACAAAGCCAAGTGGACCCCTGTCGGCCGGCCGCACTTCACATTTTGGATTTTCCGGCGGAGCGCCTGGGGCCGGGCGCTTTACGCTATGAAATTCAAAGTGGAAGCCGGCTTGAAACAGAATCTGCGCCCCTGGATTCACCCTTTCGAACCCAAATGAACTTCGCCGGCCGGGCAGCCGCCGGCGGCGGATATGCAGCCTGTAGCGGCCGGTCCGTCACGCACAGCGCGCTGAGGATTGTGCCGTGAAAAATACCGCTACTGCTGCGGCGTAGCCGGCGGGCACTCCGGCCGGCGCCGCCGCACCAGGATATTTTCCAGAAACAAAAACTCAATGCCAGTGCCCAGGAAGGTGGCTAGCGCCTCGCGGGGAGTATTTACGATCGGCTGTCCTTTCACGTTGAAGCTGGTGTTGAGCACCATCTCGCGGCCGGTAACTCTTCCAACCTCCTTCAAAAGCGTGTGAAACTCCCGATTATCTTTCGCCGAGACGGTCTGAACGCGTGCTGACCCATTCACATGCGTGATAGCGGGCAGCCGGGACCTATGCTCATTGCGGACGCCGACCGTTGTAATCATGTACGGGAGCTCGGTCATGGGAGCCACGTCAAACCAGCGGTGCACCTGTTCGACGGAAACCGCCGGGGCAAACGGTCGAAATGCCTCCCTCATCTTCACCATGGCATTGATGCGGTCGCGCATTTCCGGGCGGCCGGGGTCCGCCAAAATGCTGCGATGCCCCAGTGCGCGCGGGCCGAACTCCATGCGGCCGCGGCTCCATGCGATCACGCGGCCTTCGGCGATCAGCCGCGCCGCAGCCGTGCAGGCCTCGGCCAGAGAGCCGAAGTGCATTGTCTCAATGCGTTCCTGAAATTCGCCGAGCGCGGCCTCGATATCGCGCTCCGAGTACGCCGGACCGTAGAATGGCGTCGGGCAACGGGTATTGCAAATCTCTCCAGCTAAGGAAGCCCGATACAAGGCGGCCCCCAGCGCCGAGCCGTCGTCAGCGGCAGCCGGCTGGACGTAAACGTCATCAAACAAGCGGGAGCGCAACAGCTTTCCGTTCGCCGTACAGTTGAGCGCTACGCCTCCTGCCAGGGCCAGCCGCCGCAGGCCGGTTGAGGCGCCGAAGCGCCCGCAGATGTGCAGCATGACCCTGTCCAGACACTCCTGCAACGCTGCGGCCAGGTCCCGGTGTTCGTCTTTTATTTCTTCCTCCGGTTTCCGTTCCGGCGTCAGCTTCTCGCGCAGATATTTCCGGGTAGCGGAGTAGTTCTCCCGTTCCTCGCGGGTCCGGTTCCACCGCAATATGGGAATCCGGATGGAGCCGTCCGGAAGCAACTGCACAGCCTGCTCGAAGAAATGCCGAAAACGGCCGGGATCGCCGTAAGGCGCAAGACCCATAATCTTGTATTCATCGGAGTTGAAGTCAAAGCCCAGATGCAGCGTAATCAGGGAATAGAGGACGCCGATCGAGTCTTGCGCCGAAATCTCACGAATCTTATCGAGCCTTCCGTCGTGCCCGTGGAAGATCGAGACGCTTTGTATCTCACCCATTCCGTCGATCACCACCACCAGACACTCTTCCCAGCCGGAGGTGAAATACGCGCTGGCGGCGTGAGACAGGTGATGGCTTACGTGGTGCACACGCTCTTCCGGGAACCCGGGCATATCCCGGTCGACCAGGGCGAGCAAGGCCTCTCGCGAAAACACATCACGATACAATGCCGCGCTGACTGGGTCGAGCCGATAGGCCCTCCGGTAAGGAGAGTAGTCGAAGGAGTGCGCGAGCTCGTCAACGTCCTCCAGGCCAAGCCCGGCTTCCGAGAGGCAATACTGAATGGCGCCGATAGGAAATCTGGCGCTGTGTTTTTGACGGTTGAACCGCTCTTCAGCCGCCGCCGCCACGACAACGCCGTCGATGACCAGGGCCGCGGCGGCATCATGCCCCTGCGACATTCGGTATTCCCTTTCTTCCAGTCCCGGCCAATGCATTTTCTTGAAGCACATCGAGTTTTCGAATCCGCTGATTCCTATGACGTTCATAAGAGCCTCTCCTCGCTGAGTTGCTGAGCCGTTCCTCACCGCTGGAAGAACCGGCGCGGTTTCACTCCCGGGAAATGGACATTCAGCGGCTAACTTTCTCTGAGTCGGTGAATGTTTGTTTCCGCCCCAGTCGTAGCAAGAATCTCGCCAAACAGGAATTTGCCGATCTGAGCGCCGAGGGACAATGGCCTACCGCCGCAAAGAGCAGCCATAATACAGATATGGCAGGCGGCAAGGCCGCGCCAGAGCCCCCTTCGATCCCGCCCAATGCGGACCTCTTGCAACTCCGCGAAGCAGCCGCGGTCTGTCGGGCTTGTGATTTGTGGCGGCGGGGGACCCAAACCGTATTCGGCGACGGGAGCCCCCAAGCCCGGATCATGCTCGTGGGCGAACAGCCGGGCAATGATGAAGATCTGGCCGGTAAACCCTTCGTCGGCCCGGCGGGGAAGCTTCTGGATGCGGTTCTCAACCAAGTCGGAATCGATCGGCATCAGATCTACGCCACAAATGTCGTCAAACACTTCAAATGGGAGCCGCGCGGAAAGCGCCGGATTCACAGCAAACCCAACGCAAAAGAAATCAGCGCCTGCCGGCCCTGGTTGGACGCGGAAATCTCTCTCATCCGGCCCAGCATCATCGTCTGTTTAGGAGCCACAGCGGCCCAAGCGCTGCTTGGAAAGGAGTTTCGCGTCACGCGCCGACGCGGGCAATTTGTGTCTTCCGCACTGGCTCCCCTGGTAATGGCCACCGTGCATCCCTCGGCTATCTTGCGGGCTCCGGACGACCAGACGCGCCACAGGGAGAAGCAGCGCTTTATCGAAGACATGGAGCAGGTGGCACGGGCGCTCCAATCCTTACCGCCGGCGGCCTGACGCCGCGGCCGACGGCCGGTCCTTATTTCGCAGATAGATTTTGGCGATAACCCACAACGGCCCAGGCAGTCGTAAAAAAACTCAGAATTTCAGAGCTAGTCAGTCCGGCCGCGCCGGTTGGCCCGGAAAATGCCGGACAGCAGCAGCCCGCCCCCAAAGGCCACCGCGAGATAGGTGAAAGGAGCCTTTCGGAACCAGGTACGCCAATCCAGGGTCTCTTTGACCGAACTACGCATCTTGCGCTCAATCACGAGGAGGTTGCTTGCCAAATCGCGGCGTTCCTGCTCGATGTGGCGTTCTATTTCAGTTGGTTTTTCACCCATCGCACCGTCTCCTTCGTGCTTTCGATCGCCCGTTCCGGGGTCGGGTGAATTTTTTTCAGCCGCTGGGCGCCTGACAGTATCAGTCCAGCGGCAACGGTCCCCGCCATAATGGCGACGATCAAACTGGAAAGCCACGGCGCCAAGGCGGTGGTTAGGGCGTAGACGATGCTAAGCAGACCAAAGCCGAACGCATAAAAGCCCAGGACGGCCCCCGCCCCCAGTACGGCAGCAGCCTTTACCGCTCTGCGGCCCTCCTCTGATATTTCCGCCTTGGCAAGCCGCATTTCCGAGCGGATCAGCTCTTGCAGATGCCGCAACGTGTCATCCAGCAGCTCAGGTATAGTCCGGTTTTCCTTCGCCCAATCACCTTCCCAGGCAGTCGCCATAAGCCTCTACCCTCCGGTTTTCGCCTCTCAATGCCGCCGGCTTCAGTCCCGGCGCAAGGCCCGCCCCGCCAGAAAGCCTGCAACAGCGGCAACCGCCAACGATCGCGCCGGGTGCTTGCGGGCGAGATCCTCGGCGTCGGCGAGGAGGTCTCGCATTCCATGCTCCCGCAGGTACGCCGCCGTGCTTTCCATTTTGTCAGCCGCCTTGTGCGCCCAGTGGGCGGCTCTCGCACCTCCTGGAAGAGCCCCGGCTTTGTCGTGGAGAAACGCCGCCCCGCTCTCGAGCGCGCCGGCGGCGCGCTCGCGCTTCGCGTCGAGCCCAGCAAGAGCGGCGGGCGCTTTCTGCGCGGACCATTCCTTACGGCTGGCGGCCGCGTCGGTTCTTTGTTTTTCCTCCAAAGCAGCGCCTGGGCCAGCGTCTCCCGGCGATGCCGCCTTGCTCGTGGCCATATCGCTCCCCTCCCCCCGGGCTCATATGCAAACCCGAAACCAATGTGAACAGAACAACACCGCTGGCTGGTGTTGGAGTGTGTTTCCTTTGGCACGCTTTTGAGACGGCTCGTCATCTCAGGGCGAGTCGGCGCACCCGGCCGGAAACGGCGCGGCGCTCCCGCGTATTGGCGATAGGCAAGACGAGCCCCCCCCGCTGCCGCTGGGCGCCATCCAGCTTGGGTCTGAATTCAAACTTGAGGTCGACCCATCCCAGCCCCTCTTGGCGCCAAGGCGGCTGAAGCGGCGGCGGGAGCCGTGTAGGGCAAGAAATCTGACGCGCGTCAGCTCGGTGAAGAACCTTGCTTGAGGGAGGAAAACCTGGTGACAAACGGGTTTTGGCCATAGTAAAATTGCCCCGCGAGATTGGGGCGCGAGCTGGCTGTATGGCTCTGGCTTTTACCTTCCGCGTTTCTGCGCTGATGAGGTTGTCGTTCTTATTTCTGGCAGCGCTGACGCTGGCGCGGGGCCAATTTTTCTCGAGCACGCCCCTAGGGCTCGACGCCTATTTGCCCGTGCCCGACGAGGACCCCCTCACGGCCGAAAAGGTCGCGCTCGGCCGAAAGCTTTTTTTCGACAAGCGCCTTTCCCGCGATCAAACGCTCTCCTGCGCCTCTTGCCATGATCCGGAGCGCGCCTATACCGACGGCCGCGCACTGGCCGAGGGCATTGAGCATAGGAAAGGCGAGCGAAATACCCCCACGCTCGTGAATAGAGGCTACGGGGCGGCGCAGTTCTGGGATGGCCGGGTCAAGCTGCTCGAAGAGCAAGTCCTCCAGCCGATCCAGAACCCCAAAGAACTGGGCATGACGTTGCCGGAAATCGTCGCCCGTCTGGGAATTGACGAACGCACTTTGGCGCAATCGCTCGCCAGCTACGTGCGCACGATCCGCTCCGGGAATTCGCGGGTTGACCGGTATCTGAGCACCTACTCGGGCTTGACGCCTCAGGAGCAGCTCGGTATGCGGATCTTTCGCGTCAAAGGCAACTGTGTGGCCTGTCATGTCGGACCAAACTTTACCGATGAAAAATTTCACAACACCGGAGTCTCGTATCAGAACGGCCGATTTCTGGACGAAGGACGCTTTGCCGTGACCGGCAGGCCGGCCGATCACGGCGCATTTAAGACGCCCACACTGCGGGAAGTGGCCCGGACGGCGCCCTACATGCACGACGGCAGCCTGGAAACGCTGGAGGACGTTGTGGAATTTTACGATCGTGGCGGAAACGCCAACCCGTATCGGGACCCGGAAATCAGACCTCTGCATCTGACGCCGGAGGAGAAGCAGGCGCTGATTGCGTTTCTGAAAGCCCTGAGCGGTCAGATTAGCGAGGGGGTCGAACAGCGGGCGAGCGCGGAAACCCCATAAATCCACCGGATTGATCCGCTGCCGCAAGAAATCTGGTTCGGCAAATCGCGCCGCGGCGTTGCTTCTACTGCACAGCTACGTTGATAGTCACCGGCAGCGTGCGAGGGGGAAAGCACATCTTGTCATTGCACGCCTGGTAGCGGAACTTGCCGTTGAGAGCCGCCGGGCCACGCGGCGCATCGGTGGGAACCGCGAAGCGGGAGACGAGCGTGATGACGCCTGAGTAAACCTGTAAGGGTTTCTCGGAAAAGTCATATTTCACGGCCTCGCCTTTCGGATACGTCACGCTTTTGGCCATGAGCGCCTGGTTCGAATCCCACAAAAGGACAGTGGGAATCAGGTAATCCTCGGCCGGAGTATTCGAATTGATGTGGTAGCCCTGCCGAATCGTCAGCCTCAGCGGGATTTCGACAGTAGCGCCGCGCTTGGCCGCGACGCTTGCTGTAGGCTCGAGGGAAACGAACTGCGTGGCAGGCCCTTGCGCCAAAAGCGGAATCGCGGCGAGCGCCAGAAGCCACAAGCGAGAAAACTTCTGAGAGAACCGCTGGAAGCCTCCCGAAGTTTTTGGCTCGAGCACGCGCATTATACGAGGCGCTGCCATGCTATAGGAGCTTCTTGATCGTATCTTCGAAATCATCCTTGCTCGTAAGGCCCTGGTGGGTGGCCACGATGCGGCCTTGCTTGTCGATGATGAAAGTGGTCGGCAGGACGTCCACTCCCCCGTACTTCGAGGCCAGTTCATCGTTGCCGATCAGCACGGGGTAATTCATTTTCGCTTCTTCCACAAAGGGCCGCACAGCCTGCCATCCGCCCTCGTCCAGCGAGATCCCGATTACGGAGAAACCCCGGTCTTTGTATTTACGCTGGAACTCTATGAACCACGGGATCTCAATCTTGCAAGGCCCGCACCAAGTGGCCCAGAAATCGACCATCACGACTTTTCCCTTGAAGTCCGAAAGGCGCACTGTCTGGCCGTGGGCGTCCTGCAAAGCGAACTCCGGGGCCATTCTGTAATTCTTCTCTTTCTCCGCCGCGGTGGGGCGCTTGGCCGATGTGCAGGCACTGGCCAGTATCACCAAGGCGGCGAGCGCCAACAGGAAACGGGTGTTCACGAAGCCCTCCGGAGCCGATGCTCTCGACAACCATTATAACTGCAAGCGCGGCAGCACGTCCGCCATTTGAAACCAGCGCCGCCGCTGTTCCCGGAAGCGGGGCTTCAGGGTCCACTCGCGGTGCCGGCGCCAACTGGGAAGACAAAACCACGCCGCCGAATCGCAAAAGCTCTCGCACACATATTCCGGCCAGAGACGATTTCGGTCGAGGCGCCCGGCGCACCTCGCCGCCACCGCCCTCTGCCGCAGAGCCAATTTTTTTGCTTCCGACGGCCAGCCTAGCTCGCCCCGCGCCCCCAGCGCGATTTCCCTCCGCAGCATGTTTTCGTAGCTGAGGCGCGTCGGGTTGCCCAAACGAGCCCAGACGAAATGGAAGATTTCGTGGTAAAGGATCCGCGCCAGTTCGCGGGGCTGCTTCAGCAGCTCCTCGTCGATAACAATCCGGCCCAGCCGCAGAAAACTCGCCGCGTGCATGCGCGAACCAGACTCGCCGGCTCCCACAATCAACCGGCGTCCCTTTTCGCCAAGATCGCGGCCCGCCAGAATCTGAATCGCAGAGCGGTAATAGGGAAGACGCGCCAGCAGGCGATTCACAATAGATTGCTCCGATGCGGTGAGCCGGCGCAGGCCGCCGCTTCGGGAAGCGGGCCCGGAGCGTTCAGAAAATTCTCTGTACCTCTGGCGCCGGACGTACGGTGGGCCGAAGAGGACTCGGGGTTCCGAAAAAGCGGGACGCCTTGTCATGGGCCGCTCACTTGACAGCCGGGCGCCGGCAGCCAACGCCGGATCATGGCGACCCGCAAACGGCGTTCGGCCGATCCCGGCCAAATAAGCCAAATAAGCGATGTTACTGTACCACGGAAAAACCGGAACGGGAGCGGCGCCCTGCCGCGCGGCGCGGCCGATGCCGGTCTGGCGTCGACACAGGTGCCCCGGACCGAATAGTGAGTCGAAAAAGTTGAACCGCGGAAAAAAAACCCTGGCACTTGACGGCTCAATTTTCCGCAACTGTACGTCCCGATACACGGTAAAATAGGTTTAAGGCAAAAGGAGACCGCCCTGGTATTCAACCGGCCAGTGGTTGGAGCCATGCAGGCGGCTAGAAACCAGACAGCCCGCCTCCAAAGCAACCGGCTGGAGGCACAAGAGGCATGGCCGGCGCGGGCAGCGAAACCTGGCATCTGAGCAGCGACGCTATGTTAATAGTTCTGCTTCCATTGGCTATGCTGGCAGCGAAATCGCCCTTGCAGCGGTCGATCGAGTTTGCCTTGAACAACCCTTTCAAGGGCGTCTACCAGCTCAACGCCTTTGACGTGGCTTTGCTGATTCCCTATTTCACCATCCTTGTCATCCTCAGCTTGTACGGGTTGCACCGCTACATGCTCGTTTACACGTACTTTAAATACCGAAAAAACGCCACCGGCGAGCCGGTCAAGCGCTTTGAGGAGCTGCCGACGGTGACGATCCAGTTGCCCCTGTATAACGAGCGCTACGTGGTTGAGCAATTGCTCGAGAGCGTTTGCCACATCGAATATCCAAGGGAGAAGCTGGAGATCCAGGTGCTCGACGATTCGACCGACGAAACCGCGGCGATCGCCGAGGCGGCTGCGCATCGCTGGTCCGCCCTGGGACACCCGGTCACCTACATCCACCGGAGCGATCGCGAAGGGTTCAAGGCAGGGGCCTTGCAGAACGGGATGCGGCGCTCCTCCGGCGAACTGATCGCGATTTTCGATGCGGATTTTGTGCCGCCTCCTGATTTCCTGCTGCGCACGGTCCACTACTTCACCGATCCCCGGGTCGGCATGGTACAAACGCGCTGGACCTATCACAACCGGAATCAGTCCTTCCTGACTCAGGTGGAGGCGATTTTACTGGACGGCCACTTCGTGCTCGAGCACGGCGCGCGGGCCCGGTCGCATCGGTTCTTCAATTTCAACGGGACGGCCGGCGTGCTGCGGCGCGCGGCCATTGAAGACGCCGGCGGCTGGGAACATGACACGCTCACTGAAGACTCGGATCTCAGCTACCGCGCTCAACTGAAGGGCTGGAAGTTTCTGTATGTTCCGCAAGTCGAGTGTCCTTCGGAACTGCCGGTCGAGATGGTTGCGTTCCAGGTGCAACAAGCCCGGTGGGCGAAGGGGTTGATTCAAACCGGCAAAAAAATCCTGCCGCGCCTGCTGCGGGCGCCCGTGCCGCTGCGGATCAAGACGGAGGGCTGGTTCCATCTGACTTGCAACATCTCCTATCCGCTGATGCTGGTGTTGTCGGTGCTGCTTCTGCCGGCGATGATCGTGCGTTTTTACCAGGGCTGGTTTCAAATGCTGTATATCGATCTGCCGCTGTTTATCGCCTCTTTCTGCTCGATCTCTTCCTTTTACCTGGTGAGCCAGAAGGAACTGTATCCCGACCGCTGGAAACGCACCTTTTTGTTGATTCCTTTTCTCATGGGAACCGGCATCGGCCTGACACTTACCAATACCCAGGCGGTGCTTGAAGCATTGCTGGGCATTCAGTCGCCCTTCCAGCGTACCGCCAAATACGGGTGCGCCAAGAGCTCAAAGTATCGCCGCCGGAGCCACTGGCTGCCGTGGGTTGACTTGATACTCGGCTCGTATTTTCTCCTGACCGTGTTCTACGCCATCTCGGCGGAAAATTACTTCACCGTGCCGTTCCTACTGCTTTTCGTCATCGGTTATTATTACGCTGCGATTCTGATGCTCGTTCAGGATAATCGGGAGGCGCTGGCGCGTTGGGGTCAGGTGCTGCTTCCCTGGCGGCTTGCCTACCGCCAGGCGTCGCGATAAGCCGCGCCCGGCTTCGAGTCTGGGGCGCGGCAGCTCTCAGCGCTGGTTAGCTTTTGGACCGCTTAATTCCGATCACCGCCATCATGCGGCCCGCCTGCTCCCGCTCACGGCGGTGGGAGTAGAACCGCTCCCGGTCACACATAGTGCACAGGGCGGAATCATAAATGTGACCCCTGGGAACACCGGCCGCCCGTAACTGGCGCCGAACAGCCTCGGCCAGGTCCACACGCCCGCGCTGGGAGTCGAGCCGCCGCATCAGGGCATGCGGTTTGCCAGTCATTGTTTGCCGGGGGATCAGGTCGAGAGCTGGATTCGGAGCCTCCGCGCAGCAGAATTCATGGGCTTCGGCGAACTGCGATTGGAACTCTTCGAGAACTTCGGGGCCGACCTCAAAACAGCAAGCCTGGATCCCTGGGCCGATCGCGGCCCACAGATCCGCCGGCTCGGAATGGAAGGCCCGCCGCATCTCGCCCACCGCCTTTTCGACGATGCGCTGCGCAGCGCCGCGCCAGCCGGCATGAATCGCGGCGGCCGCGTGCAACCGGGGATCAACCACCAGCACCGGAAAGCAATCAGCAGTCTTGACGCCCACCACCACCCCCGGCCGGCGCAGGAGCAGAGCGTCGCCCGCCCTGCCGGCGCTGGTTTCCGCCATACGGACGACGGCCGAATGAATTTGCCGCACAGTCACCAGATTCATATCTTTGCCACCCAGCGCTTGAAGAAACCGCCGCTGATTTTCCTGCATTTGGGTAACCGGGTTGCCGGCCGACGCGCCAAGATTTCCGGCAGATCGTGTGCTGAAACCATGTATCAGCCAGGGCCAGCGCTCAAACTCTTGCAGCCGCAAGTTGCCGGATTCGTCGAAATAAAAACCCATACGCTACACTGAATCTTAGCAATCGGAGCGGCGGGTTGAGGCCTTTCCTCCCCGTTTCGCTCTCGCCTTGGAAGACCGTACCGGGGAGGCGCGACTATTGGAAATAGAATGGACGCCGGAATTGCTGGAAACTATGCAGCGGGATTGGGACGCCCGCGCGCGCGAAAACGCCCGCTATTACGTGGCTCCGCGGAAGAAAAATTGGACGGACGACGAGTTCTTCCGATCCGGCGAAAGGGACGTGCGGGAGTACGTTCTGCTTGACCTCATGAATATCTGCCAGGGCCGCAAGCCGGCCGAAATGCGGGTCCTCGAAATCGGCTGCGGCGCCGGGCGTCTCCTGCGGGCGCTCGCCGGCGTGTTCGGCCGCGTCGACGGCGTGGACGTCAGCGGAGAGATGATTGCAAGGGCCCGTGAAGCCCTGCGCGATTTTGCAAACGCCTCCGTGCACCGGAATAACGGCGCCGATCTGGCGATGTTCGCCCCTGGCCAGTTCGATTTCGCGTTTTCCTATATCGTGTTTCAGCACATCCCGAGCAAGGCAGTGGTCGAGAATTACATCCGGGAAGTGCACCGCGTACTGCGTCCCGGCGCGCTGTTCAAGTTCCAGGTACAGGGCTGTCCGGCCGAGGAACGGAACTGCGATACATGGAACGGAGTGGGCTTTCGCGAAGAAGAAATGCGACAGATCGCCGAACGCACGCATTTCGAGATGCGGTACTGCTGGGGGGCCGGGACGCAATACTTCTGGCTGTGGTTTTTCAAACCGTGAGCTTTGCGCCGGCGCCCCCTGATTTCTCTCCGGCTCGCTGGACAGGATCCCCACCGCGTGAACGTCAACCGTCACTTTGGCGCCGACGCGCAGCAGATGAGTGCTAGGATTTTTCAGGCCCCAATCGACATAAGGCACCACGAAGCGAGCGTCAGCGGTCACTTCATCGCCGGCCACGGTGACCGCGGCGCGGACGGCCAGTTCGTGCCCGGCGCCATGCAGGCTGAATATTCCTTGCACTTGCACTTCAGACCGGCCTGTGGAAGGGATCCGGCCGGCAATCCTTGTGGGCGTAAAGGTGATCTGGGGAAACCGGTCGCTCTCGAGCACCTTTGTGCGCATATCGCGGTCGCGATCCTGGTTGCCGCTGGCGCCGCTCGAGCTGTCCACAACGATGGTCCCGCCGGCGCTGCCGGTGGATGGGTCGAAGCGAACAGATCCGCTGCTGAGCTTGAAGCTCCCGTGCACAGTATGAAGGAATGCAGGCAGCGTAAAGCGGATCTGCGTGCGCGCCGGGTCGAACGTAAACGTATCAGCCCGCGCGAGCGCCTGCCCCAGCGCAGCCGCCGTGAAAGCCGCGGCGACGGTTCGAAAGAATCGGTTTTTTGCGACTGGCATGGCCTTTTCTGACAAATAGCTCCGCATTGGCGCTGCTCCCATCAGCAGAGCACCGCGGCGCCGCCTTCAGGATAACGCCGGGCGCGGAGTGCCAATGTTAATCCTTGAGAAGGCGACTCCATGCAATGCGCCCCGGTTAACGGCTTTGATGGGCGTTGCCGTCGGCGGAGGAAGACCGGGCAGCGGCCATTTTCGAGCGTAGCCTGTCCAGTTCCCGCCGGTAGAGAGGGTTGTGGGGGAACTGCCTGGCGAGACCTGCGAGCAGCTCCTGCGTCCGGACAAAATCTTTGTCACGCATTGCGGAGACGGCCAGCAGCAAACGGGCGTAGGGTTGGAGGTAATGCCCCTTGTCCGCCGTAAGCTGCAACTTTTCGATCCCTTCTCTCTTGTCCGTCTCGGCGCCGCCGGCGCGCAGCAGCCATCGGACCGGAGCAGGCCGCAGGCTGAGAATGTAGTTCTCGACTCCGATAGCCAGATACGCGTCGTAATACGACGGATCGAGGCTGAGCAGCCTTTCGGCGAGCATCCGCCCGCTTTTCATATAGCGTAAAGAGGCGAAATTTCGTTTTTCTATTAGGGCGGTGTAATCGGCGCGAAGCCCAAAAGCCAGCACGTCGGCGAACAAGGCGTTGGCGTCGCCCGGAGACTGCGCCAGAATGCGGCGCGAGAGCGACTCCGCCTGCTCGAGCGCTGTTTCGAAAGCCGCCCGGACGTGTTCATCAGGCGTCAGCCTTTTGCGGTGCTCGAATTTTTCATCATCCACAAATAATTCGGATTGGAGGACGTGAAGCCGGTCCAGTTCCGAAAACAGATAAGCAGCCGCGTCCGAGGCGGGAGCGAGCGGGTCTTGCGGGTGCAGCCGGTTCCAATCGCGGAACACCTCGTGCGCGCGGTCAAACTCCAGGTTGTACAGGCACCGGTAGCCGGCGTCCAAACCGGTATCGGCAAGGCTCGAAGCGGGCGCACAGCGGGCGGGAAAAGCCGCAGCGGCAACCGCCATGAACAGGCTTGCGAGCGCCACCGATTTTCCGCCAGCCGCCGGCATCAAATATTGACCACTCTCCGGGCGAGGTTGAGAGCATCCGACCAAAACGTCACCGAGGAGTGGACAAACTCGACCACCTCCCGCACCGCGGCGACGAACTCGTCGATCTGCTCTTCTCGAATAACCAACGGCGGGGCGGCTTTGAGCACCATAAAATTGTTTCCGCAAACCTGCGTAAGCATAGCTTTCTCGCGGAACAGCCGCATGACGAGCACCTGTCCGAACATGCCCGGATGGATTTTCCGAAACGCCTCGAATGGAATCTTCAGGCGCATGTGGCGCGGAGGCTGAAACGCGATTCCGCAGAGAAGGCCCATGCCTCGCACGCCGGCGATCATTTCGTAGCTGCGCAGAGCCTCCTCCAGGCCCTTGCGCAGCCGCGCGCCCGCCGCCTGCGCGCGTTCGCCCAGCCGTTCTTCTTCGAGTACTTCCAGCGTCGCCAGGGCGGCGCGCATGGCCAGGCTGTTCTCGCTGAATGTAGAAGTGTGGACTACCGCGCGGCGCAAAGAGCTGTAGACCGACTGATAGACGCTGTCGGACATCAGAACCGCGCCGCAGGGAACCAGCCCGCCGCTGAGGGCTTTGGCCAAAATCACGATGTCCGGTTCGAGGCCAAAGTGATGAGCCGCGAGAAACCGGCCGGTGCGGTACATGCCGGTCTGAATTTCATCCAGCGCGAGAAGCGCGCCGTAGCGGCGGCACAAGGCTTGGGCGGCCGGCAAATAGTCCGGCTCGGGTACGTTGACTCCTCCTTCGGCTTGGACAGGTTCGACGATAAATACGGCGGCGCGTTTGCCCGACAGAGCTCTTTCGAGCGCGCCGATATCGCCAAAAGGCACGCTGTGCGCGTCGGCGAGCAGGGGACCGAAACCCTCGCGCCAGGATGGATCGCCCATGAGCGACAAGGCCCCGCACGTCAGGCCGTGAAATGCGCGGTCCGCGTAGATCAGGCCGGGCCGCCCGGTGTGCGCGCGAGCGAATTTGATGGCGGCCTCAACTCCTTCACTGCCCGAACTACAAAAAAATACCTTTCGCAATTGGCCGCCGGCGCGCGCGCACAGCGCCGCGGCGAGTTCGCCGGCGATCTCCGGCACATGGCTTTGCAGCATGGCCGGCCCGCAGCGGTCCAGCTCGGTCTTGAGGGCCAGAACGATTTTCGGATGGTTGTGGCCGGCGTTGTGCACGCAATAACCGGACATGAAGTCGAGAATGCGCCGCCCTTCCGAGTCAAACAGCTCGGCACCCGAGCAGCGCGTGTAACGTACGTTCATCTGCAAAATGTCGAGAAGCCTGGCCCATTGCGGATTCACGTGTTGTGCATACAGCGCTGTTGAGGCGGAAACGGCGGTTGGCGGCAACGGAAGCTTAACCTCGCAAAGGAAGTTTACAGCCCAAAAGGCCGTGAGGCAAACGGAAACCTTGCCCTGCCGGTCGCGATAATCCGTCTCTACAGACGCGGGCAGCGAAACTCGGGTTTCCTTGCGCCGGGCGGCCAGATGAAAAAAGAAGCCCGGCCAGGCTGCGAAAAGGGTTTGCCTTTTAGCCCTTTGGTAACCGGAAACGGATGCACGCCGCCTTCCTGCTTTGATAATCTTAAGTGGCGCCGCGCGAGCGGAAAGCCAACCGGCCTCGCGCCCAACAGGGGCGCAGATACGTCGGAATCGCGCCGGCGTCAGCCGCCGCTTTTGAAGGAAGCCGGCGGAGGCTCGACGAGCCGGCGCGGACGGCGCTCACAACAGCAAATCTGGAGAAAGCGACCAGGATGGCATGAAGCCGTGAACATCTCCGAGACCTTCATCCGGCGCCCGATTGCAACCACTCTGCTGATGTTCGCCGTGGCCCTGTTCGGCGTCTTGGCCTACCGGGCGCTGCCGGTAGCCGATCTGCCGAGCGTAGATTTCCCGACCCTGGTTGTCTCCGCCAATCTTCCAGGCGCCGACCCGGACACCATGGCCTCCGCGGTCGCGACCCCGCTCGAACGGCAATTCACCACCATCGCCGGCCTGGACTCGATGATCTCTGTGAATTCCCTCGGCAGCACCCAGATCACCCTCCAGTTCGACCTGGCCCGGAGTCAGGATAGCGCCGCGGTGGATGTGGAAACGGCGATCTCGGAAGCCATGCCGCTGCTGCCGCCGAATATGCCCACACCTCCTTCGTTCCGCAAATACAATCCCGCGGATATCCCGATCATGTTCTTCGGCCTGACTTCACCCACTCTTCCGATCTGGGTGCTCGACGATTATGCGGAAAACAAGATCGCGCAGCGGCTTTCGATGGTCAGCGGCGTGGCTCAGGTGAACGTGCAAGGAGCCCAGAAATTCGCGGTTCGCGTCCAGGTGGATCCGAGCAAGCTGGCCGCGCGCAACATCGGAATCAATGAGATCGCAGCCGCGCTGAAGAGCTGGAATGTCAATCTGCCCACGGGCACGCTCTATGGACCGCACCAGGCCTTCAACGTGCTAGCCGACGGGCAGCTTACTAATGCAGCGGCTTATCGGCCGATGGTCGTGGCGTATCGCAACGGCGCGCCCGTCCGGCTGGAGCAGGTCGCCAACGTCATCGACAACGTCGAGGACGATAAACAGGGGTCGTGGCTCTACAACCGGGAGGGTGTGAGGAAGGCGATCAATCTCATCATTTTCCGCCAGCCGGGTGCCAACACGATTGAGATTGTCGATGAGATCAAGAAGCTGATTCCGGAGTTCCAGGCGCAGCTTCCGCCGTCCGTGCAGCTCAGCATTCGCGGCGACCGTTCCGAAAACATTCGCAGCTCCTTCCATGACATGCAGTTCACCATGCTGGTGACGCTCGGCCTCGTCATCATGGTGATTTTTCTTTTCCTGCGGAATTCCTCGGCCACGTTGATTCCGGGGATGGCGCTGCCTTTCTCGATCGTCGGAACGTTCGCGATCATGTACCTGCTCGATTACAGCCTGGACAACCTCTCGATGATGGCCCTGATCCTCTCGGTGGGATTCGTGGTGGATGACGCCATCGTCATGCTGGAAAACGTCGTGCGCCATATGGAGCATGGCGAGGGGCCGCTCCAGGCGGCTTTCAGCGGATCCAAAGAAATCGGATCGACTATCGTCACCATGACCGTGTCGCTGGCGGCGGTTTTCATTCCGGTGCTGTTTATGGGCGGCATCCTGGGGCGTCTGTTTCGCGAATTCGCCGTGACCATCTGTGTCGCCATCCTCATCTCCGGCATGGTCTCGGTCAGCTTGACGCCGATGTTGTGCAGCCGCATTCTGCGGCCTCCGGCGGAGGCCCGCCACGGCCGCCTCTACGCGGCCACCGAGCGGTTTTTCCAAGGGATGTTGCACGTCTATGCGGGCAGCCTGCGATGGGTGCTGCGGCACCGGCCCGTCATGATGGCGGTGTTCTTTGCCGTGCTGGGCGGCACAACGTACCTGTTCGTGGAGATTCCCAAGGGATTCATACCGACTCCGGACATGGACCAGTTCTATGTCGCCACCGAGGCGGCCCAGGGCACATCCTACTACCAGATGGTCGAGCTGCAAAAGAAGATCGCCGACATTGTGGCTGCCGATCCCAATGTCGATTCCGCTCTTTCCACCGTAGGCGGGCAGCAGAATATCGGATCCAACACCGGGCGCATGTCGGTGATCCTGAAGCCCCGCAACGAGCGCGCGCTCAATGTGATGCAGATCATCGAGCGGCTGCGGCCAAAGGTCTCCGGCTTTCCCAATGTGCGGGGTTACCTGACCGCGCCGCCGGCCATCCGCATCGGCGGCCACATCACCAAAAGCGAATTCCAGTTCACCGTGCAGGGGCCGAATACCACGGAGCTCTACGCCCAGGCGGCGCGCCTGGAGCGCGAGGTGGCCCGTTTGCCGGGGCTTCAGGACGTAAATACCGACCTGCAAATCAAAAACCCGCAGGTGCGGATCGCGATTGACCGCGACAAAGCGGCTGCGCTGCACCTGAACGTGGCGGACATAGAGGCCGAACTGTACAACGCGTATGGGCCAAACTGGGCTTCGACCATCTACCTTCCCACAAGCCAGAATCGCGTTCTGCTCGAGCTGCTGCCCTCCTATCAGGCTCGGGCGGATCTTTTGTCGTCCCTCTACTTCCGATCGAGCGACGGCCACTTAGTCCCCCTGGGTTCCTTCGCCAGGCTTACCGAGGATGCCGGGCCGCTGACCGTCAACCACTCGGGCCAACTGCCTTCCGTGACCATTTCATTCAATCTCAAGCCCGGAGTGGCGCTCGGGGAGGCCGTCTCGGAAATCCAGGACATCGCCCTGCGCAACCTGTCGCCCACGATCACCACTAGCTTTCAGGGCGCGGCGAAAGCCTTTCAGGACTCGCTGCGGAACCTCGGCATTCTGCTGACGGTAGCGGTCATGATCGTCTATATCGTTCTCGGCGTTCTGTACGAAAGCTACGTCCATCCGATCACGATTCTTTCCGGCTTGCCCTCGGCCGGCTTTGGCGCGCTCATCACGCTGGTGCTGTTCAAGATAGATCTCAATATCTATGCCTTTGTAGGACTCATGATGCTGATCGGCATCGTGAAGAAGAATGCGATCATGCAGATCGATTTCGCCCTGGAAGCCGAGCGGAAAGAAGGCAAGGCCCCGTCGGATGCCATTTATGAGGGCTGCCTGATCCGGTTCCGGCCGATCATGATGACAACAATGGCGGCTCTGCTGGGCGCGCTACCGATTTCGCTCGGCTATGGCGCCGGCGGCGAGGCCCGCCGGCCTCTGGGGCTGACGGTAGTCGGCGGCCTAATGTTTTCGCAGTTAATTACGCTCTACCTGACCCCCGTCGTCTATACCTATATGGCTTCGGTCGTTGAACGCTGGAACGCCCGCAAGCACGGGAGCGTGCCTGCCAAAACTCCTCCGGGGCCGCGGGGATCCTTCGAACCGGCCGAGGCAAAAGGGGATTGAGGCCTCTTCGGGCGCTTTTGCCTGGGTGGCGCCCGCCCGTGCCGGGCTGGCCGCAACCATAACCCATTATTCCTCAGCTCAGGCGTGCTTTGCCGAACCTCGATTACGCAGAGCGGCCTGGCGCCGCTTTTTTTGCGCTTGACTCTGGAGTCAACTCCAGATTGTATTCTGAATATGGGAACAAAAACGCAGATGAGCGCGGTGGCAAAGATCGGTCAGGCGGCGCGGGAGGCCGGAGTAAGCATCGATACCATCCGGTTCTATGAGAAGCGAGGATTGCTCAAGAGTTCCGGCCGGACTGAAGGTGGATTCCGCCTGTTTGGAGACCGGGAAATCGAGGAACTCAAGTTCATCCAGAAAGCTCAGGAGCTGGGTTTTTCGCTGGGAGAAATTCGCGAGCTGCTCCTGCTGCAAGGGGACGGAGTGGGCGCCTGCGAGCACGTTCGCGGCCTGCTCGAACAAAAGATTGCGCAGGTGCAGAACAAAGTCGAAGAGTTACGAAAACTGGAACTGAGTCTGAAACGAGCGCTGCGCCAGTGCAAACGAAACCTGGATGCGGCTGCGGAAGAACACGAACGCTGTCCTGTGCTGGAGAAGCTCGGCCGGAAGGGTGCGTGGAGGAGAATCGACCGATGAAAATCGAAGTTCTTTATTTTGATGGGTGCCCTCACCATCGACCAGCCGTGGAACGGGTCAGGAGAGCGCTGCGGGAGGAAGGGCTCGCCGCGGACGTTGAAGAAATCAAGGTGCCGGATGCGGCGAGTGCGCAGGCGCTCGGATTCCTGGGCTCGCCGACGATTCGTATCAATGGCAAGGACATCGAGCCGGCTGCCCGGGCTTCGGTGAATTTCGGCTTGATGTGCCGGACGTACATGGAGGGAGGCGTTCCGGCAGGAGTTCCACCAATGGAGCTGATCCGGGCTGCTCTTCACGAAGCTGCGGGATCGCAGCAGGGCGCCGGCCGGTGCTGCGAAACTTCGAGTGCGGCGGCCGGTTCGGCAGCGGCTGCTCCCAAGCGGCAGCGCGTGCTGTTAATTTCGGCGGTGGCTGCGGCGATCGCGGCGTCGTTGTGCTGCATTCTCCCCATCGTCGCGGCGGCGACAGGCCTGGGAGTGATTGCGGCTGGCGCGGCGTTTGAAAAATGGCGGCCCTACCTGCTCGGCGTCACGGGGCTGCTGCTGGCAGGTGGCTTTCTTGTGGCGTATCGCGGTCGGAAGGCGGCCTGCGCTCCCGGCAGCCTCTGCGCCGCAACGCGCGTCCGCCGCTGGAGCCTGGTAGCCCTGGGGTTGACCGCAGCTCTGGCTCTTGGTTTGGCCGCCTTTCCTTACTACTCCGGCGCAGTTGCCAAGGTAGTACTGGGAGCGCCCGGATCTGTGCGCTCCCAAACCTCCGGCCGCGTGGTTAAGGCGGCATTCCGCATCCCGGACATGGATTGCCCGGCCTGCGCAGTCAGCCTTTCCGCCGCGCTCCGCAAGCTTCCCGGCGTTTTGGACGTGAATCTGAATGTTGACACTCACAGGGCCGTAGTGACCTATGATCCGGCCTCGCAAAGCGAGGCGGTATTGGAGAAGGCCATCAGCAGCGCGGGCTTTCACCCCAGCCCCGAGTCGCGCTCTTGAGGATCCATTGATTGCGAAGGAGGGGATAGAAAGACATGAAGCTTATAAATTGGAGAGACTTTCCGCTGATCGCGCTGGCAGTTGTCTTCACTGCTGGCACCCTCTGCGCGCAGGAGCACAACGCCAAACAGTCGCACAGCGCTGCCGGCGTGCCCGAGGTCTTCTGTTCGCATATGAAGACCGGGCAGCTCTGCTCGGGCAACGCCAGTATGTTCAAGCTGAACGATTCGCAAAAACAACAATATCGGGACGCGCTCCGCAGTTACAACAAAGCCGTAGACGCGGCGCAGAAACAGTTTCTGGCAGACCTCAAAGAAAAGGTTCATCTGTCGGAGACTGAACTGGCGCTAGCCGAGAGCTGGTTCGCCCAGGGCTTGAACCCGGAAATCAACAAAATCCTGGCGGCGCGGGCAGAGAAACACGCCTCGAATACGCATTGAGTTTTTTCGATTGGCTCAGAGTTGCAGGTCTGACGACCTAGCGGGCTCCACCGTCGCTTGGATGCCGTGGGGCATTCCCTGGCTTGCGCTTGTAGCAGGGTGTTGCTGGCTCGAGGGACGCGCTTGGCTATGGGCCTCCGCCTTTGCCTAGCACGCGCAGCCTGTGTAGTGAACGCCGCTCGCTGCGGTCGCCTGCACTGTTACGTTACCGGTCCGCTGTACCTTCTGCTCGCAACAGGGGGCCTGCTGCGGGGATTGCACGTACTGACGCTCTCATGGCGGCGGATTTTTGGCGCCGCCATGGTCGGAACCCTTCTGGCTTATTGCCCGGAATGGATTTGGCGCAAGTATGTCAAGGCAGGCTCTAAGGAACAGTCGGCGTCGCCTTGCACCTAGGAAGGAGAAAACCGTGTCTTTAAGGGACCATTTGGATAAGGTTGGCATGGCCGCGTCCTTTGTTGCCGCGGCGTGCTGCATGGGACTGCCCGCCATTGTGTCGATTCTGGCCGCGCTGGGACTGGGGTTTCTCATCAACGATGCTATCCTGCGGCCGCTGATGATTGCATTTCTGGCGGTTGCGTTCATAGGGCTGCTGGTTGGCTTTCGAATCCACCGGCGGCTTTGGGCTCTGGTCATTGCCGCTGGAAGGCGGCGTGATTGCGTATCTCTTCACTTTTGTGCGCCACACCGCGCCGCTGGCGTACCTTGGGATCGCAAGACTGATTCTCACCAGCGTTCTCAACGTGCTTATGGGCCGGCCGTGCGCCCCGGCGTGCAAGCCCTGATCGATATCGCCTAGGAGGGCATCTCATGGCGAAGCAGGGGCAGTTTACAATCCGGATCGAAGGTATGACGTGCGATAACTGCGCGCGGCATGTGACGGAAGCGTTGCGGAGCGTGCCGGGTGTGACCGACGTTCGCGTCGGCTCCTGGAAATCCGGGCAGGCCGCTGTGGTCGCCGGGCAGGAAGTAGACAGTAAGAGCTTGGAGGCCGCGGTGGAAAAGGCGGGCTACCACGCCGTGGTAATGGAAAAGCGGCCGGTCGGGGACGGGCGTCGCGTTCCTTCCTCCGGCGAGTCATTTGATTTGATGACCATTGGAGGGGGTTCTGCTGCGTTCGCGGCAGCGATCAAAGCAGCGGAACTGGGCGCCCGCGTGGCGATTATCGAGAAGGGAACGATCGGGGGAACCTGCGTCAACGTGGGTTGTGTGCCTTCCAAGACGCTCATTAAAGCAGCCGAGCTGTGCTATCACTCGGCTTACCCGAATTTTCAAGGTCTAACGGCTTGTCCTCCGCCTTCGGACTGGCGGCGGGTCGTCGAGCAAAAAGACGAACTCGTGGCCACGCTGCGGCAGGACAAGTATGTGCACGTGGCCGAACAATATGCCAATATCACGATCCTCAAAGGCGAGGCTCGTTTAACGGGCGGGCGGAGCCTGGAGGTAAACGGGCATCGATACACGCCGGGCAAGATTCTGATCGCCACCGGCTCGCGTCCCTGGGCGCCGCCAATACCCGGGCTTGCTGAGATTCCTTATTTAGATAGCACGGCTGCGCTCAGCCTGCCGGAGTTGGCGGAATCGATGATCGTCATCGGGGCGGGTTCCGTTGGTCTTGAGCTGGCCCAGTTGTTCGGCCGCTTTGGCGTGCGCGTCATGGTTTTCGAAGCGCAACCCCATCTGGCGGCGGCCGCCGAGCCCGAAATCGGGACGGCGTTGACGCAGTACCTGGAGGGGGAAAAGATTCGCGCGTGCGTGAATGCGGTGATTGAGCGGATTGACCGCCAGCGCGATCAGTATGAACTCCACGCGAGGCTGGACGGGCGGCCGGAGGTGTGTACGGCCAAGCAGCTACTTGTGGCGACGGGCCGGCGGCCAAACACAGAGGGGTTCGGCCTGGAGATGGCCGGGGTCCAAACCGGCGCCCGTGGCGAAATCCTGGTCAATGAATATCTGCAAACAACCAATCCGGACATCTACGCCGCAGGCGATTGTATCGGCAATCCGATGTATGTGTATGTCGCAGCTTACGCGGGCGGATTGGCCGCCGAGAACGCCTTAACCGGCGCCGGGCGCTTGTATGATCTCTCCGCCTTGCCTTCGGTGACCTTCACCGATCCGCAAATGGCGAGCGTCGGGCTTACGGAGAGTCAAGCCCGGGCGCAAGGCCTGAAGATCAAGACTGCGGTGTTGAGCCTGAAGGATGTGCCGCGCGCGCAGGCGTCGCGAGACACGCGCGGGCTGATCAAGCTGATCGCCGAGCAGGCGACCGGCCGCCTGCTCGGCGCTCATGCGCTCGCCGCAGACGCAGGCGAGGTTATTCAGGAGGCCACACTGGCCATTCGATTCGGGCTCACGTTCGAAGATATTACGCACACCTTTCATCCTTATCTGACTATGGTGGAGGGCATCAAGCTGGCCGCTCTCACTTTCGAAAAGGACGTCGCCAAACTTTCTTGCTGCGCTGTGTGAACGTCGCTGCGCTTCCCGAGCGCACATGCAGGTAGAGCACATGTTACGCACGTTTCTGTTATCGATCAGCGGATAACGAGTGGCACGTACGTCCATTCCCACGGCGGCTGGCGGATGCCGAAGAGGTATTGGCCAGGCGCGAGATTATGGAGCTCGAGTTTGCTTTCACAACAGCGGCCCCGTTCTCGACCGATGCAGTCCCGTGCGTCTCGGTGATCGGCCTGCCGGCTTCCCCCAAGCGCACACCACGGCTCCCGCAACCCGTTGCGGCATGCGCGGCGCGCCTGACGACGAGACCAATAGGCATCGATTTGATTAGGATGTCAGGCCGCAGGGGCTGCAACGGCGGCATGTTAGCCTGCTTTGGATGTAGACTGCGGCGGTGCTTTGGGCTCTTTGCCCGGGGCCGATTTCCACAGCACAACCACCTCATCCAAGCGGAGGTCCGGGTGATCGGCTTGCGCCCTCTGTAGCGCTTCTTGGCTGCCGGTTTTGCCGATTCCGAGGATCTTTCCATCCGATCGCCTCGCGATGATCCACGACCCGGGAGGCGCTTGCGCCAGAACTTTCTGAATGAGTTCCGCAGGGAGGCTGTCCGCTTGGTCCATAGATGTGCCTGGGTGGTTGGCACAATCATATCACCCGGTCTTATGACCGAAGGCAAAAATTTACGCGGTTGATCCGGGTGCAGGATTGGAGTTCCCCTTACCAGGAGTGTACGTTTGGTGACAAATTTTAACAGAAGCGACCCCGGCGGTGTAAGAAATTACTCACAGCGGGCTACGCCGCTTCACGCTCCTTGTCTTGGATGTAGTGTAGATAGATCTGGCGGGCAACTCGAAAGCGCTCAAAGGCTTCAATCTCCCGCTCTCGCTGGTCAACGAAGGCCTCTGCGAATTCGCCTAGCCTGAGCAAAGCAATGGTTTTCGCGAGCTCTTCGGCATATCGGCGGCGTGCGGACACATAGGCTTCGTGCATTCTTGTAAGATCTACATCCGTCTGGCTCACCGCGCACACCAGTCCGCCTCTTTCGCAGACGTCCTGCCAAAGTACAGCAGATCACAGCCGGCTCGCATCTCTCGTGCCAGATCAAAATCAGATCTCGGGAGTTATTGCGGGAAAAAGTTTCCGGCGCCCCGGGGCCCATCGCTTGCCGTGGGGCCGGCCCTAGGGCGCCGCCGCCAGAAGTCTGACTGCCTGCTCAGTCAGACAGCAATAAACAGAGTTGTTCCGTGCCGGTCTACCAGCAGGAGTGACGGCTTCCCTGCCTCGGCCGACTGCCGTAGCGCGCGGTCGAAGTCGGCGGTGTTCCGCACCGGCTGACGATTGACCTCCTGAATCACATCCCCTTCCTGGAGGCCCGATCCCGCCGCCTCGCTGGCGGGATCGATGCGCGTCACCACCACGCCCCTGGTCTGAGGCGGCAGATGGAGAGCGCGGGCCGTCTCCGGCGTCAGATCCTGAACATCCACTCCGTCCAAAGCGCCTCCGCCGCCCTTCTCCTCGGTCGACGCACGTTCCTGCTTGGACGGCATCTCGCCCAGTTCCGCCCGTATCTCCCGTTCCACGCCATTCCGAAACACTTTGAGGTCCACGGCCGACCCTGGCGCCATCATCGAGATGCTCAAGCGAAGCTGATTCACATCAATTACGGCTTTGCCGTTGACGGCCAGAATGATATCGCCCTTTTCAACGCCGCTTTTCTGCGCGGGGCTGTTTGGCTCCACGTCTCCGACGAGCGCTCCCTGCGTTTCTTTCAGCCCGAAAGCTTGGGCGATGGCCGGAGTCACCGGCTGCAACATAATACCCAGATACCCCCGGGTCACGTGCCCCGTCTTGAGAATCTGATCGGTCACCGCGCGCGCCAGATTAATCGGAACCGCGAAGCCAACGCCCTGATTACCGCCGGATCGCGAAAGGATGGCGGTGTTGATGCCGATCAGCTCTCCGCGGTCATTGACCAGAGCCCCGCCCGAGTTTCCGGGATTGATCGGAGCATCGGTCTGGATAAAATCTTCGTAGTCCTCAATGCCGAGATTGCCGCGGCCCGTGGCGCTGATGATCCCCATCGTCACCGTGCCCCCCAGCCCGAACGGGTTGCCGATGGCCAGGACAAAATCGCCGACCTGAGCCTTGGATGAATCGCCCAGCACCATGAAGGGCAGACCGGCGGCATCGACTTTCAGGACAGCGATGTCCGTCTTCGCGTCGGCGCCGATGAGGCGAGCCTTCAGTTCCCGCTTATCGGACAGCGTGACACGAATGTCGGTAGCGCCGTCGACGACGTGGTTGTTGGTGAGGATGTAGCCCTCTCGACTTACGATGACGCCCGATCCCAGGCTGCGCTCGCGCCGCTCGAGGGGCACATTGAAGGAATTGCCGAATTCCTCACCGAAAAATCTCCGGAAAAGAGGATCCATCGGCGAGAAATCCGCCGGCGTCTTGACGACCTTGGAAGTCGAAACATTCACTACCGCCGGCAGTGTTTTCTTCACCACCGGCGCAAAGCTATTCCGGCTCGGGCCCTCGTGGGGGTCTGCGAATTGAAATGATGCTGGCGGGTTTGCTGCTGGCGGGGAATGCACCACCGCTCCGGCAACAACCAGCGCACCCAGCGCTGCACTCGTGAGCAGCAATGCGAACGCTCTTCTGGACCGCGTCCAAAGATTACTCATAATGCCTCCCTGTTTTTCGGCTTTGAAAGCGCCTTGCGCGCTCCGAATTTTCCTTCTCCAATTTGATAGATGCGTGACAAGGCTGTTCTCGCTATCCCCACCGCTCGGTATTCCCGCCGGCTCTCGGTCAGTAGACGCGGCTGCCGGCCCCGGGTGAGCAGGAGGCATCCCGACTCGCCGGGGCCGCCGCTACCCACTAGTTGGTAGGGACCGCCGCCGCTGCGCCGCGTCTATGACATCGAGGGCTTATGTCCAAGCGGTTTCGCTTGCGTCATGAGCGTTCCGATCCGATGGACCTCCGCGATCGATCCGCCGCACGCCAGAGCGGCCGGCACATTGTCTGCGTTTATCTGACCAGTTCCCTCTGGGCCGCGACAGAGGCTTTCCATATCCTGACCCCCGCCAATATCCGGCTCTGCCGGGCCGTAACGCTGCGGGAAGCGCGCTTGCTGCTGCGCATCTTGCCGGCACGGGTTCTGCTGGTAGATACCATCTTCGATGACGGACAGTGGAAGGATGCTTTAGAACAGGTGCAGCGCGAGCGGCTTCCGGTGTGCGTCGTGGTTGCAACAGCCGCTTATGAGTCGGATCTCTGGGCTGCCATTCTCCGGGCCGGCGGATTTGACGTCGTTCTGAAACCATTTTCCCGGCTTACCCTGGTGCACGCCGTCCAGGACGCACACCGGCACGCGTGCGGCTTTGACGAAGACAGGAAGGAGCATTCCGCGCCGGCCGCACGGGGGGAGGCCACGGAAACGATTGGAGCAGCGTCGACTGGGCCGACTCAGGCGAGAAGACGATGCCGCCTGAGCCCGACGGGCTTATGCCGCTGGTTGCGGCGCGCCTTGCGTGGCATGAATGAGGCGAGCACTACGCCTGGAGCGAAACGAGCGCGGCGCCGGCCGGCATGAACGGCTGCCATCGGCTGACGGAATCTCCGGTTGTCTGGAGCCTCCTTAAGGGCAGGCCGGCCCGGTTTTCAGGAAATAATGCCCCTGCGTACAGCGTAGAGCACCAGTTCTGGAACGCTCTGCAAGTTCAACTTCTGCATGATGTGGGCGCGGTGCGTTTCTACGGTGTAGAGGCTCAGGTTTAGCTGATGGGCAATTTCCTTGTTCGATTTCCCCTCGGCGATCAATTGCAGGATTTCGCGCTCTCTCGGTGTGAGCAGCTCATAGCTGTCCTCGGCGCCGCTCCTTTGCAGCTTCCGCATGTAGTCCTCTAGCAGCATCTTCCCTACCGCAGGACTGAAGTACGACTTGCGCTCTGATACGGCCCGCACGGCGCGCACCAGATCCTCCGAAGCGGAATCCTTGAGAAGATATCCCCGGGCGCCCGCCTTTAAAGCGCGAAGCACGTAGGTTTCGTCCGAGTGCATGCTGAGGACGACAATTCCAATTTTGGGATGCGCCTCCGTAATCCGCCGCGATGCTTCAATGCCATTGAGATTCGGCATCCCGAGGTCCATGACGACGACATCCGGGCTGAGAGAATCGGCGAGTTCAACCGCCTGCCTGCCGTCGGCCGCCTCGCCCACGACTACCAGATCGGGCTCCTGTTCGAGCACGAGGCGGAGCCCGGTGCGAATCACGGTATGATCATCGGCGAGCAGGACCCGGATTTTGCGCATGCTCCTTCTGAAAAGCCTGCCCCATTCTAACAGGCAGAGTCCGCCGACAATCCGATCCGGCGCGGAAGCTTGGCAAGCGGTGAATGCCACCACCCGTGAAGCAGGGTTAAGCGGCAGGCAGTGGCAGTTCAGCTTTCAAAGCCGTTCCCTTTCCGGGCTGGGAGTGGATCGTTAACTTGCCGCCCAGACGCTTGACGCGTTCTTCCATGCCGAGCAGCCCCAAGCCTTTCGTTGTCACGGGGTCAAAACCTTTTCCGTCGTCTTCGACGCTGACCTCGAGTTTGCCGCCAGCCTGGCGGACATGCACCCGGGCGTGCGCAGCCCCGGCATGTCTTCCGGCATTGTTGAGGGCTTCCTGCACGACGCGGTAAACACAAGTCTTGTGCTCATCCGGCAATTCCTCCGAGACCGCCTCCGAAGTCACCTCCACCTCCATATTGCCCCGCCGAGATATCTCCCGAGCCTGCCATTCTAAGGCGGCAACCAGACCCAGATCGTCCAGCATCGACGGCCGCAGAAGCAGAGCAATGTCCCTGACGCTGCGAAGCGCCCCTTCCAGGGCCGATTTCAGATGGCCAAGCTCGCCTTTGAGGCGCTCATCACCTGGCGGCAGGAGCGAGGAAAGTCTGCTTACGTCCACCAGCAACGCTCCGAGCGATTGCCCCACCTCGTCATGCAGCTCGCGGGAAAGCGCGCGACGCTCGTCTTCCTGGGCTTGGACCAGCCGGGCTGAGAGGCGCTCCATGTCGGCGCGGTTTCGCGCGATTTCCGTGTATCGCCGCCGGGCATCCTTTTCCAATCGCAGGATGTAAGCCAGGCTGCCTATTGCCAGTATTAATCCGGCGCTGAGGGCCACTAGAAGCATGCCAGTGAGCCTGCGCCGCAGGTTTTCAAATTCGCGGAAAAGAGACCGGTCCTGGGCCGCGAATTGACGCCCGTGGAGATCCTCGAATCTTTCCGTCAATTCCAAAATTTGCGCGTGGCGCGGCGCCACCTGCACCAGAAGGGCAGAGCGCAGGCCCCGGCTGTTCAAGCGCAGCGTCAAATCCAATGCGCGGCGATGCTGGGCGATGGACTCTCTCAGCAAATCGATTAGGGCGCGCTCATCCGGGTCGATCGAGACGGGGTAACTCTTCAATAGCGAATCCACATCTGCGAACGCCTCGACAAGACGTGCAAACGCGGCGCTTTTCAGCGCGTCTCCGCCGGCCGTCAGGCACTCCATGGCGCATTCTGTGTACAGGCGAACCGTCGCCCGCAGTTGAGAGTTGGAACGGTCCCTCGCCAGCCATTCTCTTCGGACCGCAGATTCACTCGCATGAAGCTGCTGCAAGATGAGCAGGGCTTCGATTCCGGCCGCCGCCATTATGAGCAGAATGGCCGTGAAAGCCGCCAAGATCACCAGCCCGACCCGCCGGTCTCCGGCCGCAGCGCTTTGCTCGGAATCGGTTTTGTCAGGTTTCCGCAACGTGTTTTAGCGGCCTTGGCGCCCGCGTGTGACGGCGCCATTCCCGCAGAACATCACCGCCGCGAGGGGTGCGCTAGTGCAGCTATCTATTTCAATTGTAACTTCGATTGCCCTGAAGACGCGTCTTCGGGAGGAAAGGCGGTCACGGCACACTTCGCCCGGCGAATGTACGTATAGAGGGCCCGGCCGGATGCCGGGCCCATGCCGGGGAACCGGATTTCAGGCTGCCCGCCGCAGCAGTTTGCGGCCGGCGTTCCAAAGCTCGGCTGCGTCTTCCATCACCTTCTGCGCCTCTTCGTAGATGATGCCCACGCGTTCCACAATGCTCCTGCCGGTTTCGGCCAGATCGCCGCCGTCTTCCACCATCCTCCGGGTCACGCGCTTAGCTACTGCGAATGGGTTGGTTCTCTTGCGGGAGGCCGCATACGCAATACCGATTGCCGCCCCGATCGCAATTGCCGTCCAGATTGCCTTCTGCCTGTCCTGCCGGTATTCGACTGCCATGGAACCTCCTCGGGAAACATTGTACCGGCAGCGGCCCGAATGTCTTGTGAGGTGGCGTACCGACTAGCGCGAATCTCCCCGGAAGCTTTGCTCGGAGTGTGATCCCACTTACTAGCCGTCCTGGCCGTTTGTGTGATCTGTCACAGCCGGGAGCGCGAGCGGCGAAGAACAAGCTCCAGGCACTGCGAAAGCGCCGTGCGGGTCGATGGGTCTCGCGCAATCGGCTCCAGCAAATAGAGGAAAGTAAGGCAAGCCGCTTCGGATGAGCCCCCGGGAAACGGAGTCCGGAACGCGTAAGGGCGGAGTGGACATGCCGGAAAGTCCATGAAAACGATGGAGAAGCTCGAGATGGCGAGAATCTCACAACAGAGGGCTCGGCATCGGCGGCCTCGCAGTTCCCGTAACTTGCCAGGCGAAAATTCCAAACCGAGGCTGATCCGGTGCCTCGTAGGACGAGTTAAATCTTCATAAAAAAGTTTAATAATTATAACTATTGATTATTTTCCTATATACCAAGGCCGGCGGCCGGTAGTAACAAATACCTAGCAATCAGGGGTAAGAGGATGACAATTGTGCGGCGATTGCCGCCGCCACTAGTATCGGGCCAACGCATCCTGAACCGATGCTGAGGGATTCAAGGGCAAGGGGTGGTCGTCCGAAGGGTTTCAGCGCCAGAGCAGCCGTGCACAGGCACTCCGGGCTCGGCGGGCATTTTGGAGCAGGAGGGGAATATGGAAAGCTCTCAACGGGCCAGGCGGATGCTGCTTGCGCTTTTATCCGTGGCCTTCACGATTTCGTTTACGCCGGCCTACGGCCAGACGCTGAAGGGAACCGTCCTGGGAACGATCACAGACGCTTCGCACGCAGTGATTCCCGGGGTCCAGGTCGGCATCACTGAAATTAATACGAACTTCCATCGCATGGAAACCACCAACGACAGCGGCTTTTTCGCGTTCGCCAACCTGGATCCCGGCATGTACCGGGTGGAAGTCGAGCATCCCGGCTTTCGCAAGATTGTTCGCGCCGGCGTCGAGTTGCAGGCCAACACGACCATCCGTGTGGATCTGGAACTTCAGCCGGGAGAAGTGACCGAGGTAGTCGATGTCACCGCCGAAGCCCCGGTGCTGCAAACCGACCGCGCCGACACGGGCGGGAAGATCGAGACGCAACAACTCAGCACGATCCCCCTGGGAAACAATCGAAATTACCAGAATTCGCTGCTGCTGATTCCCGGGGTGCAACGGGCCTATCGCTCCAACTCGCCGTTTTTTAATTCCCAGGAGCATTTGCAGTCGGTGGTGAACGGCCTGGACCAGCACAACAATTACATGATCGAAGGGGTGGACAACAACGTCGAGAACCTGACCGGCGTGGTCGTGCCCGCCGACGCCATCGCCGCGGTAGATGTGAGCACCACGAATTACGATCCGGAACTCGGGCGCGCCGGTGGTGCGGTGGTGAACGTGATCATGAAGTCGGGCAGCAACGATTTCCACGGCAGCTTGTTCGAGTATCACCGCGACAACGACCTGCAAGCAAAAAACGTTTTCGCCAGCACCACACCTCATGCCGTCTACAATCAGTTCGGCGGCAGTCTGGGCGGGCGGATCCTCCGCGACAAACTGTTTTTCTTCAGCGACTACCAGGGCAGCCGGGACGTGGTCGGGCAGACGAACCTGCCCACCATTCCCACGATGCCATTTCGGGCGGGTGATCTGAGCGCCTCGCCCAGCATCATTTACGATCCGCTGACCGGGAACCCGAACGGAACCGGCCGCACGGCCTTCCCCAACAATCAAATTCCGCAGAACCGGATCAGCCCGATCGCAATGCAATACCTCAGTTTCTTGCCGCCTCCTACGCGTCCCGGGCTGTCGCAGAATTTCGAAAAACCCACCGCGCAGACTAAGGGCATCGACCAGTTCGACGTTAAGATCGATTACGTCATGGGCGTCAGTGACCGCATGTTTGTGCGCTATAGCTACCAGCAGGCCAATGTGACCAACCCGGGCCTTTACGGTCCCGGCCTGGGCCTTTACGGCGGGCCTTCCAACAGCGGCTTTGACGCTACCGGCCCTTCTCGCAACCAGAGCCCGGGGGTAAACTACTCCCACATTTTCAGCCCGACGCTGGTGACCGAGGTGCGCGTGGGAATCGTGCGCAACCGCAACTCGGCCACCAATCTGGATATTAACCAGAACCTCTCCCAGAAGCTCGGGATTCCCAACGCCAATCTGGGCGATTTCTGGACCAGCGGACTGGCCGAAGTCTTCGTGGACGGCTATGACACCCCGATGATCGGGATCAACGGCTGCCTGCCCTGGCGGCGTTCCGTGACCAATTTCAATTTCGTAAACAACTGGACCAAAACCAAGGGCACGCACGTCATTAAATTCGGCTTTGACATTCGCCGCGAACGGCAGGATCTGCTGCAAACGGCGACGTTCAGCCCGCGGGGGCGGTTTACCTTCACGGCCGGACCCGCGTCGCTCAATGGGGACGCCAAGACGAGCTTCGGCAACTCCTTCGCCGCGTTCCTTCTGGACCAACCCAACGGCGTGGGGCGCGATCTGGCGGTTTACTTTCCGGCGCGGCGCAACACCATCTACAACTTGTATTTTCAGGACAAGTGGCAAGTGACCCAGAAGCTTACGCTGGACCTGGGGCTGCGCTGGGAATATTGGCCGTCCAGCACGCCCCATTTCCCGGCTGGATTCTCCAACTACAATCCGTTTAACAACACTCTGGAGCTGGCAGGAGTGGGGCAGATTCCGAACGATCTGGGAATCCAAAATCAGCCCAAGAGCTTTGGCCCGCGCTTCGGCCTGGCTTACCGGTTCAATGATAAGACTGTGTTCCGCGGCGGCTACGGCATCAGCTACCTGCCTAGAACCACAAGCGTCTACAACTACCCGGTCAAGCAGAATCAACAACTGATCGCGCCGAACTCTTTCAGCGCCGCCGGATCGATGGCGGCCGGCTTCCCCGCGCCCATACCGGTTGCGATTCCTTCTACCGGCGTCATTACCAATCCGCCGAATCAGACTTACTCCTATGTGCCGAAGGATTCACCGCAAGGATACGTGGAGTCCTGGAACATCGCGATCCAGCGGGCGCTGCCGTCGAACTTCTCGGCCGAAGCGGCGTACGTGGGCAATCACGGCGTGAACATCCCGCCCAGCAACGACATTAATATTAACGCCAGCCAGGTCCCGGGGTCCGGCACGGCGGGCGAGCCGCTCAATATCCTGTTCGGCCGTACAGCCACAACGAACTACACGTGGCGCATGCATACCTACTACGACTCTCTGCAAACCAAGTTGAACCGGCGGTTCGCCAACGGGTTTCTGCTGACGACGTCTTACGCCTTCGCGAAAGGCATCGACTTCGATGGCAGGACCTCGGGCGGAAATTTCAACAACATCAATCTGGCGCTCAACAAAGGCCTGGCGCAGTGGGACCGCCGGCACGTCTTCACCGAGAGCGCCATTTATGAGCTGCCCTTTGGCCAGGGCAAACGCTGGGCGCAGTCGGGCGTTTCCAAGTGGCTGCTGGGCGGCTGGCAACTGAACGGCCTGTGGACGTGGGAGAGCGGCCTGCCGCTGGATATCAGCATCAGCAATACCACCCTGAACGCCCCGGGCAATATCAATCGTCCCAACGTGAACGGACCGGTGAAAATCCTCGGAAACATCGGACCGGGCCAGCTCTACTTCGACACCTCGGCGTTCTCGGCGCCTCCGCCGAATACGTTCGGCAATCTGGGGCGCAACGTCCTGCACGGCCCGCGGCTGTTTTCCATTGACTTCTCGGTGTTCCGGAAGTTCCGCCTGACGGAGCGGTTCAACCTGGAGTTCCGCGGCGAGTCGTTCAACGTGACCAACACGCCGCACTTCGACAATCCAGGGACGAACTTCAGCAACAACAATTTCGGCCAGGTGACCACGGCTCAGGGCAACCAGACCGTAAAGGTTAACGAAAACCGTCAACTGCAATTCAGCATGCGGCTGGTATTTTGACCGCCCGGGCCACAGGCCCTCCAACAAATCGGCCGGCTTCCGGATTGAAATATCCGCGAACCGGCCATTCTTGCTTTGCAGCCGTTTCCATATGCCCAGCGCCTGCGGTTTTGACTCTGCGTGCCAAATGAACAGGCCGGAGCAAGAGCCCGCTTGGCCCGCGGCCGGCCCGCACAGAGGAAGATATATCCAGCGGGAATCGCCTGCGCGCTTCAGGCATCCTGGACGCGACGCGCTACTCCGTGTCGGCGGCCACAGGAACTTCGCTTTTCCGGGGGCGGCCTGCGCCGAGCTTGTGACGCAGGACCTCAATAAGACCAGGAAGAATCGAGAGGAAGATAATCAGCAGGATCATCTTCTCGAAGTTGTTCTTCACGATGGGAACGTTCCCCAACCCGTATCCAAGCATCGTCAAGGCGAATACCCAGCCGACGCCCCCAAACACGTTGAATCCGATAAAGCGTTTATATTCCATCTGCCCCACGCCTGCGACATAAGGCGCAAATGTGCGGATGACGGGAATGAAGCGGGCATACAGGATGGTCCGGCCGCCGTGCTTCTGGTAAAACTGCTGCGTGCGGACGACATGCCTCTTGTGAAAGAGCCGGGAATCCTCGCGCGAGAAAATTTTGGGTCCCGTCTTGCGACCGAGCAAATAACCGAAGCTGTCTCCCAAGATCGCAGCCGCCATCAGAACGCCGTTAACCCAAAGGATATCCAGGTGCCCCGCGCCGGCGAAGACGCCCACGGCGAACATCAGGGAATCGCCTGGCAAGAAAAAACCCACCAACAACCCCGTTTCGGCAAAGACAATCGCAAACAAGATCAGATAGCCCGGCCAGCCCTGAAGAAACTGAACCAGTTGCCAAGGGTCGGTGACCGTCTTAAAGAGATGAAGGAGAGGCTGCACTCATCTGAGTGTAGCATTGGCGCCGTCATCCACCGAGGCGCATGGCGGGAAACCGGATAAACGGAACAGCGGAACCGGTTCCAAGGCCGCTATAAGGCCATTCTCACCGCAAAGCGTGGCAGTAGTCGCAGGCGATGGAAGCGTTATTCGCGCGGTGGCAATCCATGCAGCCGGCCATCGTAATGTCGGTCTCTTTCCGCAGAACATCGCGTTCGCGCACGGGCCCGTGGCAGGTTTCACAGGTAGCTTTGGCGCGCGTGAGGTGCACCTTGTGGCTGAAATCGACATAGTCGGGAATATGGTAGACGCGCACCCAAGGCACGGGCTGGCCGTCCTTATGGAATTGAGCCAGCTTTTGGATGGATGGGCTGTCCTTCTTGATCGTTGTATGGCAATTCATGCACGTCGCCGTCGAGGGCAGACCGGCATAATCGCCGGGCTCGGCCATTTCGTGGCAATTTTTGCATTGCAGTCCCAACGCCAGATGCTGCTTGTGGCTGTAGGGAATAGGCTGCACCGGAGGAGGCGGCATGTATTTTGCCTTGGCGGCCGGCGCAGTCTTCGGCGATTGCGCAGCCGCGGAAAAGACAGCGAGCGCTAGCAAGAATCGGGCCCAATCCATGACATCAATGATATCGCAGGGCCTCTGAGAGAAACCGATTATCCGAATCTTACAAGCGGCTTGGCGCTACAGTCTTCCCAGCGATCGACAAAGGCGAAAGCGCGGGGATGCAGGAAGGCAGCGGGCGGACTTCGGAAACAGCGCCCTCCCGAGCAGGAATAGAAAGGCTCTTGGCCAGATCCGGCGGCCGGCAATTGTGGCTGCGCCGTCTCCAGGATTCGAGCCGCGCATCGGCTTGCGAGGTCACTCGAATCCGGCTGTGGGCTCCGATCCGCCGCGGCAATCAGGGACTTTCCGTGTGTTCGGGCGCCTCCGGCGTGGAATGCTCCGATTCATTCATCTCAGAGTTTTCGGGTCTGCTTTTTTTCGACAGATGATTCAAACTTCGCGCCAGCTTTGAGAGGTCTTCGGACATCTCGGTCGAGCCGCTGGGTGTACTAGCTCCGGGGGATGCACTGCTGCCCCTGGCCGACTCCCCACAAACTTCCTTCCATTCTTCCGCCCGGCCTTTCAGAATCTTGCCGGCCAGGAGCAGCAAAGCGCGGCGCGCGGCAGTTTCGGCACGCGAGGCCGACGGAGGCGGTTCTGTGGCCCCGGGTCCCAGTCTGTCCCGATTCTCAAGAAAAATGCATTCGATTTGACGCATGTGTTGATCGAAAAGCCCATCGGTAAGGCGCTGCAATCGCTGCCGGCGGCGCGTCAGTTTCCGAATCTGGGCGTCGGTGATGCGAGCACGGTCGCGGAGGTTCTTAAGCTCGGCGACAAACTTGATCAGATATTCGAGATCGCGCACGGTTGCCATGAACTGCTTGAAGTCCAAGGGCTTGCTGATAAATGTCGTGACTCCGCGGCCATAAAGCCGTACAACGTCTTCCTCCCGCCGCGATGTCGTCAGCACCACAATGGGAATTTGCCGCAGGCGCGGGTCGGCGTGAATCTGCTCAGCCACCTGTTGGCCGTTAACACGGGGCATGTTCAAATCGAGCAGAATCAGATCCGGCTCAGGGACGGCCTCGGTTTCATAATCGCCTTTTCGGTAGAGATAATCGAGAGCCTCTTTGCCGTCTGGCACAATCCGGAGATCATACGGTGTTTTGAAGCTTTTAAAAGCTTCCTGAGTCAAAACCTGATCGCCGAGATCGTCTTCCACTAAAAGGACGACGGCTGGTTGAGACTTCATGGCCGCACTCACCATCAAACCTCCGCTAGCGTCCGGGCTGCCGGGAACTCGGGGCCGCCCCGCTCACTGCGGCAGCGAGAGACCGAATTGGCACGCGCCACCCTCCAAGGAACTCATCGGCTTTTTGCGGGCGGAAGTTACAACCCTTCCCCGTTGAAAAGGGAGGACTGTAGCTGCTCGCACTTCGGGCCGATGGGTTGAATGTATGGAGAAAGCGGCCATCACATCCTCAAATCTGCCCCAGGATCGCGCGCTTTCGGAAATGGACGAGTTCGTCTACGCGATTTCGCATGACCTGCGCGCCCCCCTGCTGAACTTCCAGGGGTTTCTTCACCGTCTGGAGCGGGCGTCCGAGGCACTCCGAAGCCACGTCGAAAGGGGCGACTTGCCAATAGACCAGCGGCGGCTGGCGCAACAGATACTCGATGAAAAAATTAAGCCATCCCTGGAAGTGCTGGAGCAAAACGCGCGCCGCATGGACCGCCTGTTGACAGCGTTGCTCGACCTGTCGCGAACGGGCCGTGAGCCGGTTCAAATGCAGGAGGTAAACGGCGCCGAAATCGCGCGGGCGGTGATCGAGGAGTTTCGTCCTGCGGCGGGGGCTAAAAATGCCAGGCTGGTACTGGAGCCTATCCCCGTTCTGTGGGCCGACCCGCAGCGGCTGCAAGAGATTTTTCGGCGCTTGATTGATAACAGCCTGAAGTTCCTGCATCCGCAGCGTCCCGGCCTCGTCACTGTAGGCGGATCGGCGGGCCGTTCGGAACACGTATGCTGGGTACAGGACAACGGCATCGGGATTCGGGGCCAGGACCGCGACAGAATTTTTCGGCCGTTCGGAAAAGTTCAGGAGATCCCGGCGCCGGGGGAAGGCGCCGGCTTAGCCACTGTTCGAAAACTGATCGAGCAACAGCACGGCAGGCTCTGGGTTGAGTCGGATCACGGATTGGGGAGCACTTTCTTCTTCGCTTTGCCCGCCAGGCCGGGTACTCCGATGGAATAAACTTTCCCGATTTCGCGCCGATAAGCGGAAGAGAGGGATTTCCATGGCTGCGAGTACAACCACACCCGTTCACTCAATCCTCTTGGTGGAAGACGACCCCGATTATTCCAGCCTGCTGCGGGAAGCCTTCTCGGAGGCTGGTTTCGAGATTCTCGAAGCCCGCAATGGGGAAAAGGCTCTGCAACTGCTCCGCGATCAGAAAGTAAATTTAGTCATTTCCGATTTCATGATGCCCGAGTTGAACGGCCTGGAGCTTTGCCGGCTGGTGGCTAATGATGTGGAGCTTTCGCACGTTCGGGTAATTCTTTATTCTTGCAATACGGACGCGCTGTTTCGCCGGAAAGCACGCGAATTGGGAGCTTTGGAATACCTGCCGAAGACGGAGGATGTCAGCGCTCTGGTCCGGCAGATCTGCGACGTGGCTGGCCTGGCGGCTGCGCGGCGGCAGGACGCACCCGAATCCAATGGATATGCCCGCCTCGAGGATGTTTTGCAGTCTGTGCGCCGCAGCACGTGTCAGCTTACTTCGCTGATTAACAATCTGCTCGATTTCATACAAATTGCGGCCGTGACGGAAGCTTCGCCGCCGCCGGTGAGGGTCGCTTGGGACGCCGCGCGGCGGATTCACGCCGACATTCAGCGGGTGTTGGGCGAAATCGAGAAGAGCATGGAGCAGTTGAAATCGGCGCCCGGTTCCTGAGGTCTTCACCGCGGCGGGGAGTGCCCGCAGTTCTGAAGCAGAAAGGCCCGCAGACCAGCCGCATCCTTGAGCAGCTCGTCTTTTCCGATCACTCCGGCCGCCCCGCGCTGGAGAGATTCGTCATGGAGTCTTTCGTGAAGAAAACCGGTGAGGATCCAGACCTTGCAGTCCCAAACCTGCCGGATGCGAGGCAGCAGCTCAACGCCGTTTTCGCCAGCCAGCCGGATATCCAGCAGGATGGCATCGAGCGGCGCCCCAGCAAATTGGGCCACGGCTTCCTCGACCCCCGATGCGTCCAGCCAGCAGATTTCCGCATGCTCGCCGCTCTCCGGCTTTGGAGACTCGGAAATGAGCTCCCGTAGCAAAAACCGGGTGTCTGAGTCGTCATCGATATGAAGAATGGTAAGTACCCGCTGCATGTACCATGTCAGTTTACCCCCGGGGGCGGTGGGGGCAACGATATTTCCAGCCAATATTCTTCCACACGGCGCAGGACGCGCTGGAATTCCTGGAAATTTACTGGCTTTTGCACATAGGAATTCACGCCCAACCCGTAGCACTGGCTGATGTCCTCCTGGCGGCCCGAGGTCGTAAACGCCACCACTGGAATTGACCGGAAATTCTGATCGGCCTTGATCATCGCCAGCACCTCCTTGCCCCCCAAGCGAGGCATATTGAGGTCGAGCAAGATCAAATCGGGACGACGGCAAGATCCGAGAGCCGCATAACGGCCTTGGCCGCGGAGATATTCCATGGCCTCTTCCCCATCGCTCACGATTTGGATCTGCTTGCAGATGCCGCTGGCCTGAAGCGCCTCCTGGATCAGGATCTGATCGCCGTAATCGTCGTCAACAACCAGAATCAACCATGGCAGGCGCCGGCGATCAGAGAAGGGCATGGCATCCTGCGAGGACTGGTGAATCAGGCGGCATGGCCCCGTGTAAGCGCGTATCGTTCATTTTCTTTGGCGTTGCCGGCAGATGTTTTTGCGAATTCCCTTGCCGCAAGGTTTGCGCCGGCAGATCCAGCCCCGCTTATCTATCGGCGGAATCAAGTTTCTTGCGTAGGCGGGCCGCCTCAGGGTTCAACACGCACGGAGGGATCCGCCCGTCGCGGTAAGCGAGCACGTTTTCGAGGGTCCGCACCGCGACGCGCTCAGCCGCTTCATAACTGATGCCCGCCACATGGGGCGTCAGGATGACATTGTCGAGCCTCCTCAGCGGGCTTTCTCCCAGAGGTTCGCATTCAAACACATCGATCGCAGCGCCCCCCAAGCGGCCCTCCGTGAGCGCCACATAAAGCGCTTGTTCATCCACCACCCCGCCGCGGGCTGTGTGAATCAACAGGGCCCCCGGACGCATACGGCTAAGCTGGGGCGCTCCGATCATATGGCGGGTTTTGGGAGTGAGCGGCACGTGCAGGGTCACTGCATCCGCCTCTGCCAGGAGCCGCTCGAGGGGCGCCATCTCAACCTGGTGCTCGCGGCAGAATTCCGGGTAGTCCAACAAGTCGTACGCCAAAATGCGCATTCCAAAAGCTCGCGCCCTGATCGCAACTTGCTTGCCGATATTGCCCAATCCGATGATGCCCAGCGTGCGCTGATATATCTCGTGGCCGAAAACAGCGCGCCACCGTCCCTGCTGCAACGAGCGCTCGATTTCGCGGAGCTTACGGGAGAGATTGAGCAACGCTGCCATGGTCATCTCAGCCACCGAAATCGCATTTTCACCTGGGGCATTGGTCACCAGCACACCGTGATCGGTCGCCGCTGCGAGATCGATATTGTCAACGCCCACGCCATACTTCGCTACCAGGGCCAAGCGCGGTGAACTCTGGATCGCCTGTCGGGGTATTCGCGCATTCCCCACGACATAGACCTCCACGTCCCGCAGCAGGTCGCTCAGCTCGGCGGCGCTCAGTTGCTCATCGGGCTGGTTCAGATACCGGACGCTAAAGCCCGCCTCTTGCAGATGTGCAGTCAAAAAATTGACTGCCTGGCAGTAGATAGGACTGACGGTAATCAAAACTTTATGTTCCATAGCGTTGAGGATTCGCCCCGCAGTTATTTCCGTCTGGGAATAGTTGCGAACGAGCCGATGAGTTTAACATATGAACGCAACTGGAACCGCACTGGCGGGCATGCAGGCAGCGATCCGGCAAATGGATCAGGCCGCCGACAACCTGAGCCGGCTGGGCGATCCGGCCGCCGCCGCCAGAATCAATATCAGTGTAGAGATGGTGCGCTTGCTCTCGGCGCGCTCGGCGTTTCTGGCAAACGTCAAGCTCGCTCGCGCCGCGAACGAATTGGACAAGAAACTAGTAGATCTGATGGCGTGAGACGATCTGCTGCTACGGGAGCGGAATGCCAAAGAGCGCCTCTACAGCCACTGGCGTATCGCCGCGCATCGCGGGGCGAAACGTCCAGCGTTGGAGGGTGGCCACTGCCGCCCGGTCGATTTCCTGCCCCGTGCCCCGGATCAGGCGGACGTTGCCGGTCTCGCCCCGCTCGTTCACCGTCGCGTAGATGACGAGCCGGCGCGCCGAGACTGGGCTGCCGGGATTTGCAACGCTCTTGACGTCCAGCGGGATCCGCTCAATCGGAAACGGGGGTTGGACCGAGCGCTTCGGTAAGATCCGGATCACTCCGTCGGGCTGCTCGAGAAACGTCTTGGACTCCGAACCCGGTATGCAATACTGCAAAATCCAGCGGCGTGGGGCGCCCGGAACGTCGAAATAGACCGTATAAATCGGCTGGCCGGTGAGAACTTCGCTCCCCTCGAGAATCGTATCCTGCGCTGACTGCTGTACGATGATGACTCCCAGGTTGCCGCTCGGATAGGACTGGCCGGAGGCCTTGCTCCGCGCCTGTTCTCCTGCCTGCCCGGCAGTGGAATCGGAAGCCGAAGGGCCTTTCCCCGCAGAGCCAGGGCTGGAGGCCGCCAGCAAGTCGGCGTAGGTTCCCTGAGATAGCGCTGTACCCGCCTCCAGCATGTCGGAACGGGCGTTCGCATCGGCTTCGGCGTCCGGAGCTTTGGGAACGTTTTTGGCGGTCTCCGATGCGTTGGCGTTGGCGCCCGGCGTGTCGTTCCCACCGGACGCCCCCTGGGATGGGCCATTCGAGCCGGGATGGGCCTCGGCCAGTCGATTTCCGGCTTGCAAAAGATAAGCGGGAGCGGGTGGAGCGGGCGTCTGCATCAAAGCAATCAGGTTGAAAGGGCTCGACCCGGGGAGAGACGAAGCAGGCAACTGGCCCGGAGCGTCGATCGGTGGTGATGGCATACGGACCGGCGAAATGTTCGCCGGAAGCACCGGCAGTTGCGGCGGCCGCTCCGTCAACACGGGTCCGGATGCGATCTGCAATTCCGCAAGCGCTACTTCCCGGTTGGGGCGCTGAACCGCCGGGGTGGAATGAGGCAAGGCAAAGCGGGGCAAGTTGACCGCTGGCGGCTCGCCCACAAGCCGGGAAAGTCGATCCGGCGCCGGGGCTTGCGCCCACAAGAAAGCCGTTGGAAGCGGATGGGGCGCCGCAATGCTTAGCTGCGGTGGCTGATCGGGTTCGATAATTACATCTCTGGCTCGGGATTGCGCCGACGAGGGTAGCTGCAAGCGCGGCCGTGCCGCCACCTTTTGGAGAAGACTGCCTGTCGCTCTCGATGCCCGCGCCAACGAGCTCGTGCGCCCCGTGGCCGCGTGGCCCGGCGGCTCGGCTCGCTTTCGGGAGCGGCTTGGCTTTGCGTCCGGAGCTGTATAGAGCAGGGGCTCCGGAATCCGGAATTCGACGATCTTTACGTTGTATTTCCGAAAATCAAAGTTGAGGCGATCCGGGAAGAGATACGGCAGCAAGGGGGTTCCCAGCAGAACAAGGGCATGTAGAGCGATCGAAAGCAGCAGGCCGCGGCCGGCAAAACGGCGCTCCAGAATGGCGTTGGAGAATAGTTCCCGGCCGAGCAGGCTGTCTTCACCAGCCAGCGCCGACATCAGAGGGGTCTGAATGTCGGCGTGGCCGGATCGGACCACGTAGACAATGGCAACGATAAAAACAGCAGCCGATAGCGCAGCGGCGAGCGCGCCGCCGGGATCAAGAGGGGGGATCATCGATAGCCTCGCTTTGGTCTATCGACAAGAGTGTAGGGAATTTAGAGGTTGCCAGCCCATCGGGAGTAACCCTTAGCCTTGGTAGGGACTTCCCTTAAAGGCCATGGGCCGTCTTTTAAGAGGCTGGTGTAGCAGCCGGCGCCGGACCGGCGCCGGCTCCGGCCGGAGCGCCCGCTAGGCCGCGGCTCAGAAATGCTTCGAATTCCTTTGCATTCCGCGTGACCCCGGCAAAGGTCCCGGCGACGGTGTCGTCAGGCCGGATCACGGCGTAAAACGGAATCGCCGTGGTGTTGAAGCGTGTCTCGGCCATCTTTTGGTTCGCTTCGGAGGCAGCGTCGGTCCCATCGGTGTATAGTTCGACGAGCACGAAGTTTTTCAAGGCAGCGGCAATTTCCGGCCGCGTGAACATATTGGCCTTCATCCAGTGGCAGTTGGTGCAGGCGTAACCGGTGAAGCTTACAAATAGCGGCTTGCCGCTTTGACGGGCCAAATCGAGAGCGGCCCGGTAATCATCTTTAATCCACTTCAATTCGGCGTTGGCGCTGCCGCTGGCGAGCGAAGACTCGCTGGGAGCCGGTACGTAGGCATCGAGTTCGCCGAGCCGCGCGCCAAACATCCCGGGCACGAGCGAAATGGCAAGCACCAGGATAGCGGCCGCAGCAAAAAGGCGGCTCAGGCTCACGGGCTCGTCTTTTTCCTCCTTCAGCTTCAGAATTCCCAGCAAATAAAGCCCGGCCAGCATGAGCATTACAATCCAGACCGCCAGAAACCGCTCGCGCGTGAGGATGTTCCACTGGTAAACCTGGTCGATGTTGCTCAGGTACTTCATCATGGCGGCCAGTATCAGGAACCCCAAGGTGACCTTGGTGCGTTCGAGCCAGCCGCCGCTCTTCGGCAGGCGCTTCAAATAAGCTGGGAACAAAGCCAAAAAGAAAAACGGAGAAGCCAGCCCGATCGAAAAGAAGAACATGCCGAGGATCGGCCAGGAGAGGCCGCCCTGGGTCGACCCCGCCAGCAGCGTTCCTACAAAGGGCCCCGTGCAGGCAAAGGAAGCCAGCGAAAACGCAAGGCCCATGATCAAAGCGCCCGCCAGGCCGCCGCGGTATGACGCGTTGGTTACGGTCGTAAGCACGCCGCTCGGCACTGTGATCTCAAATGCGCCCAGCAGGCTCAGACCGAAAGCCAGGAAGACCAGCGCAATGAACAGATTGACCCATGGGCTGGAGCCGAGCTGGGTGATTCCAAATGGGCCGAGAATAGCGGTTACGGCCGCGCCAAGTCCCGTGAACAACAACACGACGCCAAAACAAAACGTAAAAGCTTGGATCACGCTCTGGCGGCGGCTGCCCGTCTGCGCCCCCAGGAAATAGGACATGGTGATAGGGATCATCGGAAAGACGCACGGTGTAAAGATGGCCAGAAATCCCAAACCTAGAGCGAGGGCGATGAATTGGCCGGTCCCCTGGGAGCCGGCAAAAGCGGCGGGAGCCGAACTCGCTGGAGATGCGCTGGATGCGCCTGCGGCCGGATTTCCCGTACCCGGCCCAGCCCCCGGCGGCCCGCCTTTGAACTCCGTGTATCCGGCGGGAATAGCCGGGGCGGCAGCCCGGGTGTTGGGATCGATTTTCAGCGTCGCTGTGGCCGTCTTACGGGCCGGAAAAAGGCAGGTCTTGTCGTTGCAGGCCTGATAGCGAACCTGAGCGGTAATTGGCGCTGCACCCGGCGGCGCACTGGGGGCGAGATCCAAAGCAATCACGAAGTCGACATTTTTCTCGTAGGTCTCCGTCTCAACGTTGAAATTCGGATCGAGGGCGCGCTTCGGGGGCGGGGCAAAAACTGTCCACTTTTCAATTGCCGGAGATGGCTGCACGACGACTGTCGTCGCAATCGGAGGGCGTGGAGTTGTCAGCGAGTACAGGTGCCAGCCCGGCTCGATCGTGGCAACCAGCCGCCCCAGTATCTTTTGACCCGGGGCGGCAAAGCCAGGCTCGAGCTGCAAAGACCAATGGACGGGATCGGGCTTCAGATTTGGAACACCCGACTGTCCCAGCAGCAGCCAAGGCCCGAGCACGCAAACGTAGAGGAACTTTTTCATCGCGCTAAGCAATTGGATTCTCCGCCCGGGCGCGCGGTCCAGGTTTCTTAAACCGGCATCGAAACGCCAGCCCTTTAGCGCCCGGTGAGCGAAGCCGTTGCGAGGCCGATTTGTCCGTCGAGGCGCTCGTCGGGCCGGGCAATATCGCCGCCTCCGAACCATAGCCAGAGCTTTCCCTTGGCCGCCAGCACGGATGGATCGCACACCACATGGCTATCCCATCGCTGATCGCCCGCAATCGGAGCCGCCAGCGCCGCCCGCTGCCAGTGTATGCCGTCGGGCGATCGCGCTGCCCCCAGGCGTCGCGTCTCGCCGGCGCTGCGCCCTGTATAAATCATATAGAATTCCGTGGCTGCGCGGAACACGGCCGGTTCCCCGACGCCGCGCTCGTCAAAGGCTCCCGGAGGCCCTGGGTCAAGCACCGGATTCCCAAGAAATTTCTGCCAGTGGATGCCGTCCGGCGAGCGGGCGGCGCCGATACGCTGTACAGACCGCCGGTTCTGCCCCAGATAATACAAGTAGTACGCGTCACGGCAGCGCAGAACATACGGGTCTGCCACGCCCGACTCATCCCAACTCCCTTCAGGGCCCGGCTCGAGAACCGGGTGTCCTAAGCGCTCCCAGCGCCGGGCGTCGCTGGAACGGGCCAGCCCGATGCGCGCGGGACGGCCGGCCTGGTACCAGTAAAGGAATTGCGAGCCGTCGTGCACGGCCGAACCGTTGGCAGCGATGTAATCCCCTTCCCAGGACCCGGGGAGTGGCGAAAGAACAGGGTTGCCGGCGAATTTCTCCCAGTGCCCGCCATCCGGCGAGGTAGCCAGGCCCGTGCGCCAGGTATGACCGTCAAAGCCGGAATACAGGTTATAGTAAAGGCCGTTCCAGAAAACTACACTCGGGTTCAGGACGTCGACGGAATCCCAGGCCCCTTCGGGACCGCGAGTCAACACCGGACCGGGCTCGACCTTCCATCGCCAGGAAGAGAGATCCGGCGCGCCCTGGAGGGCGGGACAATCCTCCACCGTAAACTCGGCCTGCTTGGCCAGCCAGGCCGGTCCGCAGGCGCCTGAATGGAGCAACAGGATGAGGATGGCCGCCGCTTGTATTGGCGTACCGAACCGTTGTACAACATTCTGCGTCATCGGGCAGGCAAGACCGCGGGCCGAAGGGAGAATCGTGAGTCGATTTTCGCTTCTTCTGCTTTTCCGGGCGGCTCTCGCCGCCCAGATCAACAGCCTAACACCGCTGGAGAAAAAAGAAGGCCGGATTCTGCCCGGCAACAGCCGCGGTTAGGACTGGAACGGCAAAGCGGCCTTATGCTCCGCTCGAGAGGCGTTCCGCCGATGGCCGATACGGGCGATCTGAAAACACTCCGCTGTCGTAGGCGCGTCCCATCAGGAAGGAAAACATGAAAATTTCTCTCGGCAGTTGGGCTTTTGCGTTCGGGCCGTATCAATCCCATCCCATTTCCTTCGACCGCGCCGCACGCCGCCTGGCCGAGGCGGGTTACGACGGCATTGAGGTTTGCGGCTTTCCCCCGCACGTCAGCCTGGACCGCTATCCGACAGCCGCGCCGCGTCGGGAATTGCGCGTCTTCCTGCAAGACCTTGGGCTCGAGTGTTCCGGCTATGCCGCAGATTTAACTTCTGTGAATCCGGCGGCGGCCGGGAATAAACAAAAATATTTAGATTTGTTTCAAAGAAACCTGGAGCTGTGCCGCGACTTGCGGATCCCGGCGATTCGCGTGGATTCCGCGGCGGCGCCCGATTCCATTCCGGACGCGGAATATTCCGCCGCCCGGGACAGGCTCGTCGAGACCTGGCGCGACGCGGCCGATCTGGGGCAGGCCGCCGGAGTGCGCGTCGTTTGGGAGTTTGAACCCGGCTTCGCCTTCAACAAGCCTTCGGAAATCCGCGCGATCGCCGACGCAGTGAATCACTCCAACTTTGGCATTCTCTTCGACACGTCGCACGCTTACATGTCAGCAGTGATGGGCGCGCGGCACCGGAAAACGCCGGAGGTTTTGCCCGGCGGCGTTCCGGAGATGCTCCAGGTGCTGGAGCGCCGGATCCGCCATATCCATCTTATCGATTCCGACGGCTCCCTCCACAACAACGAAACGAGCACCCATGCTCCATTCGGCGCCGGCAAGATCGATTTTGCCTCGCTGGCGCCGCAGTTGTTGAAGATTCCGGACATCGAGTGGTGGTGCATCGACATGTGCTTCTGGGAAGGAGCCTGGAGCCTGGTTGATGCGGCTCACGAGTACGTAAAGAATCTGCTCGCGGCGGCGAACTGATCCGCTCGCGTCATTCAGGCCCGGTCCCGAGGAGGCTTCCGGCGAGCCGGCTCAGCCCGCGTACCCGCAGATTCCGACACGCGGCGAGTTGACCACCGGCAAGAACGAATCAGGGGGGCACGGGTGTTTCTTTACGCATCGCGCGCATAGCCAGCCGTCGCCGGTCCATTGGCATTCGGTGCAGATTTGGGTCGCCAGGCCGCCCCCCCGGCAGTGATCGCATTCGATCTGGGGAGCCTCATTTCGGGCCAGAAGCTGCACCTTTTTGCTCGCGCCCGGGTGCCGGAAAGCCCGCACCACTTGCAGTGCAAGCTTTGTAGTAGAGCCGAAATCGTATACGTAGGACAACTGGTCGCCGATTTCCATTACTTCACCGATCGGCGCACGCATGCTTTTCTCACTCGAGGATTCCGGATCTGACCAGTATTCAACGCCATTGATCGAGAAGCGGCTAAGGTGGCCGCAGCACTCGAGCCAGATTTCGCGCAGAAAATCGTCCAGTTTACTCAACGGAGCGTCCACCGGAGCGGCAAGGTGCATCCAGTATGCGCCGCTTTCCGGCGCCTCGACAACGAGGTGAAAGCGGGAGGTAAGCGGCGGGTCCACCCCGCGAGCGGAAGCCGGACCTTTGCAGGCCGCAAGGTGCCTGCTCATCGCGGTACGGCCGAAAACGGCACCGCACAAATTGCAGGTTCCGGTAGTCGATCGTTTGCTCATGGCAGATCTTAATTTGTGTAGCACAGAAATGCTGGTGCTCAGCCAATAAATTTTTTTTGGGGCGGCGGGCAGACGGCCCAGCGGCAGTTTCCACTTGTGGCTTGATCAGCTTGCGGTCATCAAGTCTCGAAAGCGTAGGGCATCTTCGCGCATAAAAGTGTTGTTGAACATTACCCAGATCGGCGCACGGCCCGCCGCAAGGTGGCGCGCGCAGATCTGTCGCAGTTGGAGCAGATCCGGATCGGTGTATCGGTAACGGTAGGCGCCGCGGCCATGTAGTCGAAAATACACCGCTTTCCCGTGCAACGGTTCGGCCGAGAAGGGATCCACGCAATGGACCAGATCAAGGCGCCGGCACAGATCGCGGATCTCCGGCGGCTCCCACTGCCCGCGCGGCTCCCAAACCGCCAGCCACGGCCCACGCTCTATGGCTTGAAAAAAGGCGGTGAGATTTTTCTTGTTTTCTTCGGTGGGAGTAAACGAAGCCGGGCACTGGAAGACGATGGCACTTGCGCGCAGCACTAGCGCGACGGCGGAGGTGGTTCTCCAGGCCGCCCAAACTTCTTCGGTCGGCCGAAAATAGCCGTATTGATCCGCTTTGCCCGGCTGGATTTCCTCTTTCAGCCGACGATATGTGGGGCTGGAAGGCGGATGCGTGATGAGTTGCCAGGCCTTTAACGTAAAAGCAAATTCCGCCGGGGCGTCGCGGCGCCACTTCTCGGCCAGGGCGACGGCCGGCGGTTGATAAAAGGTCGTTTGGAGCTCGACGGCCGGAAAATGTTGGAAGTATTGGTTCCGGCCCTCCGGCCAGCCGCAGCATCCGATCCACAGGGTGGGTGTGGAAAAAGCCGCTCGCATCCTTTGGTATGCTGGAATTTTCTCATGGCCCAGATTTTTCCGTTTCGCGCGTACCTCTACTCAAAACGCGCCGGCGATCCGGCCTGCTTGCTGACCCAGCCTTACGACAAGATTACGCCCGAAATGCAGCAGCGCTATCTTTCGCTGAGCCCATACAACATGGCCCACATCATACGCGGGCCCGTCAGACCGGAGGACAACGGCGGGAGTAATGTTTATACCCGGGCAGCCCGGTATCTAGAAGATTGGATCCGCCACGGCATACTGGTGCAAGAGCCACAGCCCTCGTTTTTCGCCTATTTCCAAAAATTCGAGCTGCCCGGCAAGCCAGGGAGGACCTATCTGCGCAAAGGCCTGATCGCGCTCGGCGCCGTTGAAGATTATTCCCAGGGAACGGTGTACCGCCACGAGCTCACCCACTCCGGCCCGAAGCGCGACCGGCTGGAGTTGCTGCGCCATACGCGCGCCCACTTCGGCCAGATCTTCATGCTGTACGACGATCCGCAATCCGAGGTAGACGCCCGTCTGGAGGCTGCCGCCCAGACTGAGCCTTTGGTTTGCGTAAAAGATGAATACGGGGCGGAGCACAGCTTGTGGCCCCTCAGCTATCCGGAGACAATCGCGGAAATCCAGCATTTGCTCGAACCTCGCAAGCTGCTGATCGCCGACGGCCATCACCGCTACGAGACGGCTCTGGCCTTTCGCGATGAGAATCCGAACCTAGCCGGCGCCCGCCGGGTTATGATGACGCTGGTGAACATGCGTTCGCCCGGGTTGGCGATCCTCCCGACGCACCGGGTCGTCGGGAATATCGCTGATTTCGAGGCGGAGCGTGTGATACGCGACACAAAACAGCTTTTTTCCGTGGAAGAGCTGCCGTCCCTCGAGGCTTTAGAGGCCCGTATGGAGCAGGCTGCGGCCGGCCAAACCGCAATTGGAGCGCTGTTCGCCGACCATAAGATCTATCTTCTTACGCGACGCAACGAGCGGCGCCCCGATGTTTCCGTGCTGCACGAAGAGGTGCTCGCTAAGATACTCGGGCTGACGGACGAAGCCGTGCGGGAGGAGAGAAACATCCGCTACATCCGCGGATTTCGCGAAGCGGCCCGCGAGTTGAACGCGGCCGGCGCGCAGGCGGTATTCTTCCTGAATCCACCGAAAATCGAACAAGTGGCGCAAGTGGCGTTTTCCGGCGGCGTGATGCCGCAGAAATCCACTGATTTCTTCCCGAAATTGCTCTCCGGGCTTACCATATACAAAATCGAGGAGTAACAGGTGCGTATTCTCCGGCTCTCTGCTCCTTTGTTGCCCGCCTTGCTCGTCTTGGGCCTCAGTTGCAGAAAATCACCCGATCCCAATGTGGCGGCAATGGTGAACGGCTACAACATCACATACGACGAGCTGGAAAAGTATTACCGGGCGCAGATGCAGGCCACGCCGGAAAAGCCCGACGAAGAGCAGGTAACCATGACCAAGCTCAACCTGCTGCGCGAGCTGATCGACAACCAGATTATGCTGCAACGGGCGGAAAGGCTGGGTCTGATGGCTGTGGATGCTGATGTAGACGCCAAGCTCACCGAGCTCAAGGCGCCGTACACCGAAGAGGAGTTTCAAAAGCAATTGAAAAGCCGAGGCACGACGGTGGATGAGATCAAGGCTGATTTGCGGCGCAGCCTCAGCATTCAGAAGCTGTTCAACAAGGAAATCACCTCTAAGATCTCGATCAGCGATGCGGAAGTCCGCGCATTTTACGAAGCCAACAAAGCGAGCTTCAATCTCGCGGAACCGCAGGTTCACGTGTCGCAGATATTGGTGACGTCGATCCCGGACCCTCAGGTGCGCAATTTGCGAAACGACAAAGCGACTAACGAAGACGAGGCTCGTAAGAAGATCCAGATGATTGAAAACCGCCTCAAGCAGGGCGAGGATTTCGTCACCCTGGCGCAGAACTATTCCGAAGATCCCGATTCGGCGCCGAACGGCGGCGATCTGGGCTTCATTCCGCAATCTGCGCTCGACAAGGCGGATGCCGAGCTTCGCCGGACCGTCGCGCTGTTGCGCCCGGGAGAAATTTCGCCGATTGTGCATACGCCGCCAGCGTATCGGATCATCAAGCTGCAATCCCGGGAGCCTGCCGGCCAACGAGAGTTCTCGGATCCCCGGGTGCAGCAAACCATCCGCGAGAGACTGCTGAACCGCAAAGACCAACTTTTGAAAGCCGCCTATTACGAAACTGCACGCAATGAAGCCAGAGTGGTGAACTACCTGGCCCAGAAAGTCGTGGAAAACGCTGGCAAAACCAAAAAGTAGCCGCGGAGTCAGAGCGGGCTATCTGACTGAAGGCCAGTTCGTTACTGCGTGAGCGGAGCTGCTCGCAAGGGTGGATCACCAGGAATCGGGCGGAATGCGATCGGGCGCCGCGATACAGGCTTGGCCGCAACCACCCCGCTTTCCGGCGGCGAATGTTATAAGATGTTATAATTTGAGTATGGGTACTTTTTCAGCCGGCCAGCAAGTGAAGCATGAGCGTTATGGCTTCGGCACGGTTCTTGCTTGTGACGAAGAACGAATTTCGATTCGGTTTGATGACCATGGAGAGAAAAAGTTTGTACGCTCCATGGTAGTGCTGGAAAAGAGCGACCGGGAACCGCCGCCTGAAAAGAAATCCTCTCGCCGCCGCAAAACGCCGCCAGCAGCCAAGCAACCGTAAGGTCTTTACTTTTTGCCTCTTCGCTGCGAGCAACGCGTCCGAAAGGCAGAGTCCCGACTGCGCCTGCGTTGCAAAGCCCGATGCTCCATAACTTCGATCCCCTCGAAAGATTCCTTTTCGCTTGGGTGGGGAAATGCTAAGATCAGAGATCAGCTCCTCCCTATGAAATTTGGCGTGGTTATTTTTCCTGGATCCAATTGCGACCACGACGCGTATTACGCTCTGGCCGAAAACCTGGGCAAGAACACCACCTATCTCTGGCACCAATCGGAAGATCTGCAAAATTGCGACGCCATTATCCTGCCCGGCGGCTTTTCTTACGGAGACTATCTGCGAACCGGGGCGATCGCACGCTTTTCGCCTGTAATGAGGGCCGTGGCGAAGTTCGCCGGCTCAGGGGGCTTGGTGATGGGAATTTGCAACGGCTTCCAGATTCTGGTCGAAGCGGGATTGCTGCCGGGCGCGTTGTTGAGGAATCGAAACTTGCGGTTCGTATGCCGCACGGTCCATCTCCGGACGGAGACCGCAAAAACGCCCTTTACGGCGGAACTTCGGCCGGGCGAGCTGCTGGCAATGCCCGTGGCTCATGGCGAAGGCTCGTATTACTGTGATCCGGCCACGTTGGCCGACTTGCAGCGGGAGGACCGGATCGTATTTCGCTACGCTTCTCCGTCCGGCGAGATTGATGAGGAAGCCAACCCGAACGGATCTTTGGAAAACATCGCCGGTATCGTCAGCGAGGGCCGGAACGTGCTCGGCATGATGCCCCACCCGGAGCGCGCGGCGGATCCGCTGATGGGAAGCACCGACGGGCTGCGGATCTTCGCTTCCATGGCCAGCCACCTGGCGCGCAGCGCCCGGAGCGAAAGCGTACGCTTGGCAGGGCTGGTCCGGCAGACTCTATGAGCAGCAACGGGGCTGCTATCCTTTCGCAGCGAACCGGGCTTTTGCCAGTGGGTAGCGATGGCCGCCATCACCGCTGACCTCATTTCGCAACATCAGCTTTCCGAACAGGAATACGAGAGCATTTTGCGGCTTCTCGGCCGCGAACCGACGATCACGGAACTGGGGATTTTCAGCGTGATGTGGAGCGAACATTGTTCGTACAAAAGCTCCCGCATCCACCTGAAGAAGCTCTTTACTCAAGGCCCGCGCGTGCTGGCAGGGCCCGGCGAAAATGCAGGCGTGGTGGATATTGGATCCGGCTACGCCGTGGCTTTCAAGATCGAGTCCCACAATCATCCCAGCTTTATCGAGCCGTTCCAGGGCGCCGCGACGGGGGTCGGCGGCATTCTGCGCGACATCTTCACCATGGGAGCGCGGCCGATCGCCGTCATGGACTCGCTCCGCTTCGGGCCCGTCGGGCGGGGAGCCGGAGACGCAGCGCCCGACGCCGCCCGCAACCGCCGCATCCTCGAAGGCGTAGTCGGCGGCATCGCCCATTACGGCAATTGCTTCGGAGTGCCGACCGTGGGCGGCGAGTGTGTTTTCGAGCCCTGCTACAGCGGAAACCCCTTGGTCAACGTCTTTGCATTAGGCGTCTTCCGGCGGGATGAAATTTTCTACGCGCGAGCCTCGGGCATCGGCAATCCTGTGATCTATGTGGGCGCCAAAACCGGCCGGGATGGCATTCACGGAGCGTCTATGGCCTCGGCCGAATTCGGCGAGCAGTCGATGGAGAAGCGGCCAAACGTGCAGGTGGGCGACCCTTTCCTGGAAAAACTGCTCCTGGAAGCGTGTCTGGAGGCCATGCAGACCGGGGCCGTGGTTGGAATCCAGGATATGGGGGCGGCGGGGCTAACGTGCTCGACTTGCGAGATGGGCGCGCGGGCGGGAACGGGCATTGAGATCGATTTGATGCATGTTCCACAGCGCGAGAGCGGGATGACGCCCTATGAAATCATGCTCTCTGAATCGCAGGAGCGGATGTTGCTGGTGGCCGAACGGGGACGCGAGGAAGAAATCTTCCGTATATTTCGCAAATGGGGCCTCGATGCCGCCACTATCGGCCAGGTGACCGGCGACGGCAAATTGCGCGTGAAGGACCATGGCAACGTCGTGGCGGAGATTCCCAACGCCGCGCTGGCGGACCAAGCTCCGCTGTACCGCCGTCCAGCCGCCGCCCCGTTCCGCAGGGCGCCCCTGGATGGGCCTGCCATCGTGCCCCGGTCCGGCCGGCAGTTGAGCGAGGATCTGGCGGCGCTGGTGGCTTCCGCCGATATCTGCTCCAAGCGGTACATTTGGGAGCAGTATGACTACACGGTGCGGACCAATACCATCCAGGGCCCCGGAGCCGATGCCGCCGTGGTGCGCATCAAAGAGACAGGGACCTCGATCGCTATGTCGCTTGACGGCAATGGGCGGTACTGTTACCTCGGGCCGCGCGAAGGCGCCCGGCTGGCTGTGGCAGAATGCTGCCGGAACATATCTTGCGTAGGCGCCGAACCGGTCGCGGCGACCAATTGCTTGAATTTCGGCAATCCCGAAAGGCCCGAGATCATGGGCCAGTTCATCGAGGCGATAGAAGGAATGGGCGAGGCCTGCCGCTTCTTCGGCGTGCCCATCACCGGCGGTAACGTGAGCCTTTACAACGAGACTTTGGGCGAGCCGATCTACCCTACCCCGGTCATCGGCGTGATCGGCCTAATGCCCACTCGGCGGCCGCCGCCGATGTGGTTTCAGAACCCGGGACGGAAAATTGTACTGCTCGGCGGCTTGCTGCCGGGCGCGGCGGATCAGTGGGAGCGGCGGTTCGGCAGTTCGCAGTTTGCCAAGGTGATTCTAGGCAAACTCTGGGGCTTGCCGCCGGCTCTCGATATGGACTATGAGCAGCGGGTGCAGCGGGCGGCGCGGGAAATGATCGGGCGCGGCCTGGTGGAATCAGTGCACGATATCAGCGATGGCGGGCTGGCCGTGGCTGTGGCGGAGTCGAGTTTCGGCCCGGCGCGGATAGGCGCCCGCCTGGATGTGGAAAGCGGCGGCCTGCCCTTGCCTTATTTGCTGTTCCACGAGGCGCCATCCCGCGTTCTTGTCTCAGCCGAGGCGGCTCACTTGCAGGCGATCTTGGAAATTGCCGCACGGTACGGCATCGACGCGCCCGTAATCGGGGAAACCGCTGCCGGAGAGTTGACGTTCGCGATCAACGGGCTGCCCCTTTTGGCTGCGCCCGTCGATGCGCTTTACCAAGCATGGGCTGGAGCGTTACGCGCATGAAAGCACGTCCTTCCCACCCTGACGGCTTCCGCGAGGAGTGCGCCATCTTCGCGGCCTACGGCCATCCCGAAGCGGCCAAGCTCACCTATCTCGGTCTCTACGCTTTGCAGCATCGCGGCCAGGAGAGCGCGGGAATCTGCGCGGCCAACGGGCGGCGCGTGGTCTGCCGAAAGGGGATGGGCGTCGTGGCGGACGTGTTTACCGAGGCTGTAATGGCGGATCTTTCCGGCGAGGCAGCGATCGGGCATACGCGCTACTCGACGGCCGGCAGTTCGGCTTACCTGAATGCTCAGCCTTTCACCGTGGAGTGCAACAAAGGGCAGATCGCTATCGCTCACAATGGAAATCTGACCAACGCCATTGATTTACGGCGGCAGCTCGACGCTGCGGGATCCATATTTCAGGCGACCAGCGATACAGAAGTGATCCTGCACCTCATTGCGCGCTCGCGCGAGCGGACGCTCGCTGCCGCGCTGCGGGAAGCCCTGCTCCAGATTGAGGGCGCCTACTCGCTGCTGGTGCTTTCCGAAGACCGGTTGATCGTGGTGCGCGACCCGCGAGGGTTCCGGCCCCTGGCCATGGGCTGGCTCGACTACGAAGGCGTTCGCCGGCCCGTCTTCGCCTCCGAAACGTGCGCCTTCGATCTGATCGGCGCTGTGTATGAAGGAGATGTAGAGCCCGGAGAAATGGTGATTGTGGGACCGGAAGGAATCGCACGCGAGCGTTTCGCTCCTGAGCAGCCGCGAGCCCATTGCGTCTTCGAGCATGTCTATTTTTCCCGGCCCGATTCCATTGTCTTCGGGCGTGCTGTAGAAACCTCGCGCGAGAGGCTGGGGCGCCTGCTGGCCCGGGAATGCCCGGTGGACGCCGACATCGTGGTTCCTGTTCCTGATTCCGGTGTGGCGGCGGCGGTGGGCTACGCGCAGGAATCGGGCATCCCTTACAGCGTCGGTCTGATTCGGAATCACTATGTCGGTCGGACGTTCATCGAGCCTTCGCAGGCCATCCGCGATTTTGGAGTGAAACTGAAGCTGAACCCGGTGCGCTCGCTGATGGAGGGAAAGCGCGTCATTCTGGTGGACGACTCGCTGGTTCGCGGCACCACGAGCCGCAAGATCGTGCGCATGGTGCGGCAGGCGGGCGCGCGCGAGGTGCATCTGCGAATTTCTTGCCCACCGACCATTTCGCCTTGCTACTACGGCGTGGACACGCCTAATAAGGAGGAGTTGATCGCCTCCAGCCACTCGATTGAAGAAATCCGCCGGTATGTCGAAGCGGACACTCTCGGTTACCTCTCATTGGAAGGTCTTCGCCAGGCTGTCGAGGATCAAGACGGCCGCTATTGCTACGCCTGTTATACGGCCCGTTATCCCACCGATCTGGTAGGCATTGAAGCCCTGTTGCGCAGCGGCGGCCAGTGAAAAACCGGTTCGGCCGGTATCATGCCGGCTGCGCTGCAATGATTCTCAGGGGAAAGACTGAAAGTCCGCTTGGACCTGAGCCGGAGACTGAGCGAACCCCAGCAGGCGGACCTCATCCAGAACCATATTGAGATAGTAGCCGTCGTACCAGGAGGCGCGGCCTAAAGTAAGATCAGCGGCCGACTGCGGCGAGAAGCCGGGAAATACGGCTTGCGCGTCCTGCTGTCCGTCAATGTAGATCGTGCCCGCGCGCGTCGCGCCGTCATAGGTGACAGTGATGTGATACCAGGTGTTCGGAAACAGTGCTGTGCTCGAAATCAACCAGGGAGAGCTGGCTGGAAGACTTGACACGGAAAAGATAACGCGGCCGCTCGAGTGAATTCCCAAATACCAGCCCTGATAGTCGCCGCTGTAGTTCGCTACGGCCGCCCCCCAGGCGGGTGGCAGCGACAGCAGTTTTATCCAGGCTCGCAGCGTGAAGCTCGCGGGACTGAGCGCCGCGGAAGCGGGGACGTCCACCCAGTCGGAAGCGCCGTTGAAGCTGCGGCCCGCGCCGGCGACAGCGCCGACCGTAGTCGTGCCATGAGGAGTTCCTGTGTGGCCGTTGCCCGAGCTGTCGGTCACGGCGGATCCGGTATCGTCGAATTTCCACTCGGCAACGGCGCCGGCGGAGTTCTGCGCCGGAAACGTGTGGAAGTCGTCGGCGATTTCGGCCGGCGACTTGGCGGCAGGCCACAGGCAGGCTTCATCCAGGCTCGCGTTCAGGTAGTAGCCGTCGTACCAGGATGCCCGCCCGAAATATAGCGAAGTGGAAGGAGAAGGCGTGAAGCCCGCCAGCGGCAATTGGGCATCCGCCGCTCCGTCAATGTAGATGGTGGCGAGGCGCGCCGCGCCATCCCACGTAGCTGCGACGTAATACCAGCGGTGGAGCTCCAGCGATGAGGTTGAGAGCAGCCAGGGTGAGCTGGCCGGCAGGGCAGCCGCGGAAAAAATGATTCGTCCGCTCGAGTGCACCCCTACATACCAGCCTTGGTAGTTTCCTCCGTAATCGGAGATCGCCACGCCCCATCCTTGCGGGTAAGTGGCCAACTTCAACCAGAACCGAACCGTAAACGAGCTGGGACCGAAAGACTCGGAGGCCGGTACAACGGCAGAGTCGGTCAGGCCGTCAAAGCTCCGGCCCAAGTTCAGCACGCCCGTGTCACTCGTCGCGCCCTGGATCACGCCGTTATGGGCGTTGCCCGAGCTGTCCGCGAGCGAGCCCCCCGGGTCGTCGAATCGCCAGTCAGCCACGACGCTGGTATTGGCGGGCGGCGCAGCAGTTGCCGGGAAGCTTTGGTAATCGGCGAGCACCAGTGCGGCCGCCTGGCTCTGCCCCAATAGGCGCGCTTCATCGATCGCGGCATTGAGGTAGTATCCGTCGAACCAGGAGGCCCGGCCCATCGTCAGAGAAACCGCCGCCGGCGTGAAGCCCGGAAAACCCGCTTGCGCATCGAGCGCTCCATTGATGTAAATGGTTCCCAGCTTTGTCGTGCCGTCGTAAGTTGCTGTGATACAGTACCAACGGCCGAGAGCGAGCGAGCCGTTCGAGACCAGCCAGGGAGAGCTGGCCGGAAGGCTGGCGACCGAAAAAATCACCCGGCCGGCCGCAGTTGCGCCGACGTACCAGCCCTGGTAATTCCCTCCATAAGCAGCCGCAATCACGCCCCATCCGGCGGACGCCGGATACGAGAGCAGCTTGATCCAAGCGCGGAAGGTGAAGCTGGCGGGGCTGAGCGAGCTCGACGCTCCCATGTCAGCCCAGTCGGTGAATCCATTGAAGACGCGAGCCGACCCCGCCACGCCAGCGGCTGCAATGGATCCGTACCCGTGCGTGACACCGTTGTGGCCGTTGCCGGAACTGTCGGCCAGGGTAAGGCCCGGCCCAGAGCCCGATTCTTCGAAATGCCATTCAGCAACGGGCGCAGCGATGGTCAAAGTTACAGGAACTACTGCTGGGGAATTGACGGCCCCGGGCGCGGTGACTGTGATCGTGCCGTTGTAGCTCCCCGGGGGAAGGCCCCCTGGTGCGGCGGTGACCGTCAAGGCGGCATTCCCGCTTCCGGATGAGGGAGCGACAGTCAGCCACCCGCTGGAAGACGCGCTGACGCTCCAGCTCAGAAAACCGGCTCCGGAATTGGCAATATTCAGTGTTTGCGACAACGTGGAGGCGCTGCCCGCACCGGCCAAAAAGCTCAACGCAACCGGCGTGACATCCAGTACCGGGACCCCCGTTACGAGCGTTCGCAGCACGACGTTATCGATGTACCAGCCTTCCGTCGTGTTGGCGATCGAATCCAGCGTGTTGAAGTAGAATCGCACGAGAATTGTGTTCCCGGCGAAGCGGGAGAGATCCAGCTTGTAATGGTCGAACGCCGCACGGTCGCTATTGTGGGCGAGCGTGGTAAGGGTGGACCAAGTCGACCCGCTGTTTGTACTGACCTTCACCCAGCCGGAATCATAGTTGACGTAAGGATTGCAGCCTTGGCCGGCGAACGGATAGCAGCGGCCGAAGCCCTCACCCTGAAAATACTGGTCCCATTCCAAGATCACTTTGGCCCCGGCTGGAATGGCTATTGGGGGCGAGGTGAGAGAACCGTTATTGGCCGAGCCTGTTGCATAATTCCCGGTGGCTTCCTGTCCGTACCACCAGGAGTGCGCTCCACTTGCGGCCCGTCGCGTTGTCAAATGCCAGAGACCGGTTGCCGTCCAGCCGCTGGCGCCGCTTTCCATGTCATCGGAGAAGATAGTCGCGCCCGGCGCGGGAGGCGAGCCGCCGCAAGCGGAAGGCAGATCATAGGCTTCGTATACGCTGAGGGCCGTGTCGTCCGGCTCCCCCGCTTCGACGTGATTCAACGCCGCTGACGCGCCCAGGCCACGCCTGGCGAACGCAGTCCATACATCGCAGGAAGAGACTCCTAACACCTGGCCGGCCTGGAGAATGGCATTCCGCGCGTCAATCATCGAGGGCCGGGGCGGAGTCAGTTTGAGAGCGGTTGTGACCAGGGGCTCGAAAACGGCCTTCCCCAGGGCAGTGCGCAGGTCCCACAGAAGGCTCGCCCAGATCTCGCCGTCCCGATGCACTTCCGGCAAATCGAGGAGCCAGGCTCCAACGCTGGTGCGGTACAGCGTTCCAAACTGCCCGAAGGTATACGGACTGTTGTTGTAGGCGACGGAGCGAATGCCGATCGAGGGCATAGCCGAAATATAGGGCGCGAAAACGGGATTATTCATCAGGGAACAAGCGTAGGCGTCGCTCCAACCTTCGCCCATGCCGCCGCTCTGCCATCTAGGCAGGACGTTCACGTTGCCGGCCCCGCCTACGAGGCGCGTAGTGAGTCCATGGACGTATTCGTGCGTGATGACATCGCCATCGAAGTCAGCGTCGCGCCGCACATACGTCCCATTATTCGTGAACAGAAAAATCTGCATGCGCGGCGAGGCGCCGTCCGGAGGCGTGGCGAAATTCGAGTTATTCAACCCCGATCCGTCCTGCGCATCCGCAAGCACCGGATCCCCGCCGAAGCCCCCGCGGCCGAAGTTATCGGCCTGAAAATTGCCGGAGGCTTCGTCGAACCCCAGGCTGTAGAGCCAGTCGTGAATTACGTTGTTCCAGTAGAAAAGGTTCGTGACGGCTGCGCTCTGGTCGGGAACCGGATTGCCATTGGCCGCATAGCTGTTGGTGAAAGCAAATTCAAAGTCGGCCTGCGCATTTGAGGCCTGCCAATCGCATTGATTTGTGCCACTGGCGTCGAGGCAGGCGACGACGTTGTTGCCCGCGGTCTGCGTCCCGCTCACCCAGCATCGACTGGCTTGTGGGCCCGAGCGGTATTGGGGCGGATAAATGGAAGCAGGGCAGTTGCCTTCCGCCGCCGGCCAGCCGGTGAAATTCTCAACGGTTTGCGCCCCGAGGCTCGGATTCGAGACATCCGCGGCGCGAAACACGCTCCCGCGCGGGTTCTGATCCCGAAAGATGTTATGACTGAAGAGCAGTTCGCCTGTCGCCGCATCGACCACAGCGCAGTACCAGCGCCCCGAATCGATGTGCAGATAAAGTTCCCAGGCAAGTACGACGTCATTCGTCCGCGGAAACCAGACCAGCTTTGCGGGAATAGGATCGGCGAAGCCGCCGGCAGCCAAGACCGTCTGGCGCTCAGCGCCGGACTCCGGGGAAAGAATACGCACTCCCAGAGCCGCCGCGCGAGTCGGCTCCTCCCCGGAAGCGCCTGGCAGGAGCACTCGGGCCGCTGCCGCCAGGGCATCGGCCGCCCCCAGAGGCGCAACCAGAGCGGGATTCGCCTGAGAAGGCCATCCGGTGCCAGACTGCACCCGGAGGATCCCGCCGTCGCGTGTGAGGTGCACGCGAACCTCACCCCCAAAAACACCGATGCCGGCATATTGCTGCTGGAAGACGAGATGCGTCAGGCCCGCGGCAGGGCTTTCGATGCGCCTTTCCAAAGGCAGGGAGAAAACCGATGCGCCGGCCAAGCCAAGGGCGGCCCGGTGGGATTCGAGAAAAGCACGAGCGACCGTTTCCGGATCGGCGGCGGCCGGAAGGGTAAGTGTGCCCGCAAGCCGGTAAATTTCCGCAATGCTGCCGCCCGACTGATGCGGCACAGCCGTTACCTGGTCACCGAACTCGGCAGCCAAGGCGCGGCGTACGGCGCTCGCCGCCGGCGGGGCCGAAGCGCGATGCCAGGTTCGGCTGTCGTAAAAGTTGTAGTCCGGCCGGCGCTGCGCTTGGAGAGATGCGGCAGCGAAGACGACAGCGATACAGGCAGCGAATCGGAAACGCCATTTTCCATCGTGCATGCCGACAGGTAACAGTTCCCTGTAGTGTCATCGGTCAATCCACGCTATAACGGTAGGGTGACTCGACCCAGACCGCTGGTGCTGACCATCCTCGATGGATGGGGTTATTCGCCCGAGACGAAAGGCAACGCGATCGCACTCGCGCGAAAACCAATCTATGACTCTTTATTGCGGCAGTATCCCAACACGCTGATTCACACCTCCGGCCCCTACGTGGGCTTGCCTGAAGGGCAGATGGGGAATAGCGAGGTAGGGCACTTGAACATCGGCGCGGGGCGCGTCGTTCATATGGACGTAACGCGCATCGACCTGATGATCAGTTCGGGCGAGTTCTTTCGCCACCCGGTTTTGCTCGAAGCGATGCATCACGCCCGCCATCACAGGCTTCATTTGCTGGGCCTGTGCAGCCAGGGCGGCGTTCACTCCCAGCTCACCCATTTGTACGCTCTTTTAAAGATGGCCAAGGCCGAGGGCGTGAAGGACGTATTTGTTCACGCCTTTCTGGACGGCCGCGATACGCCGCCGCAAAGCGGAGTGCATTTTATCGCCGAGCTCGAACAGCAGATGCGAACGATCGGGGCCGGCCGAATCGCATCGCTGAGCGGCCGCTACTACGCCATGGACCGCGATAGACGCTGGGAGCGGATTGAGCGTGCGTTCCGGGCGATCGTCCTGGGGGACGGCATCCCGGCCACGGACGCCTGCCAGGCGATCCGGCAATCCTATGAGCGCGGCGTGACTGATGAATTCCTCGAGCCGGTTGTGATCACGACGGCGAAAGGGGATCCGGTAGGGACGATCCGCGACGATGACAGCGTAATTTTCTTCAACTTTCGCGCCGACCGCGCCCGCCAGATGACTCGGGCCTTGACGGACCCGTCTCTCGAACGCCCCTCTCGATCCCTGGTCCCGAAAAACCTTCATTTCGTGACTATGACGCGGTATGACAAAACGTTTTCCTTGCCTTACGTTCTTGACCAGGAGCACCCGCACAACATTCTGGCCAATGTCTTTGCCGAGCTCGGGTGGAAAAATCTGCGCGTGGCCGAGACGGAGAAATATGCGCATGTGACTTACTTTTTCAACGGTGGAACTGAAAAGCCGTTCCCGGGCGAAGAGAGGGAACTGGTCCCCTCCCCCAAAGTCGCCACTTATGATCTGAAGCCGGAGATGAGCGCCGAAGGCATCACCGATGTCGTCACGAGGGCCATCGCATCCGGCAGCTTCGATGCCATCGTGATGAATTTTGCGAACGCGGATATGGTCGGGCATTCGGGCAAGCTCGAGCCGACTATCCGGGCCGTTGAAGCCGTAGACGCTTGTCTGGGCCGCATTTATCAATCCATTCGGCAGGCGGGCGGAGCCTGGCTGATCACAGCCGACCACGGCAACGCCGAGGTGATGATTGATCCAGTCACCGGCAACCCCCATACGTATCACACGACCAATCCGGTGCCGTTTATTCTGGTCAACGCCGCTCGGGGGCTGCGTCAGGGCGGCGCGCTGCAAGACATCGCTCCCACCGTGCTTGGCCTGCTCGGAACGGAAAAGCCCAAGGAGATGACAGGGCGCGATCTCCGCTGCTGACGAAGGCGCGCCGGCGGCAGGGTCTGCGGCAAGATCAGGCCGGGGGATCAACGCGGAAGCAGGCCCGGTATTTTTCGGGCAGGCGCATGGGCCGGCGGTCGGCGCCGCAAATCACATGATTGGTTGAGCCCGTCGCCAGCAATTGGCCGCGGGTTCCGTCGGGGCCGGCGGAGCTCATTTGGTAGGCGAAACGGATCGATCGCGTGCGCGCCTCGGTCACGCGCGTTTCGATGATCACCTCGTCATCGAAGAAAGCCGGCGCCAGATAGCGGCATTCGGCCTCCGCGACGACCAAAAAGGCACCGTCGTCGCGCTCCATATCGCGGTAGTTAAAGCCGTGGGCCTTGCAATAGTCTACACGTCCCACTTCCATCCACACCAGATAATTGGCGTAATAGACGATTCCCATCTGGTCGGTTTCCGCATAGCGTACGCGAATGCGCGATTCAACAACGGCCATAGATTTTCGAGATTAGCGCCGGGAACCTTGGTTTCACAAGCCTCACCAGACAGCGGCTTACCCCGCCGGGGCGCAAATTGCGGTAACATTGATCCAGTCCCGATCCACGAAGAGCTCATGCGCTCCAGTCATTGCACGCACGCTTCGCTCACAGGACCCAAAGCGGCGCCGTCCGCAGCGGGCGCCGGCAAGCAAGACGGCCCAATTGCAGCCGCAGGTTCCCGCCGCTGATGCCCAAGGTATTGGTGCTGGGAGCGAGAGGGCAACTGGGGACGGAACTGGTTCGCGAATCGGCCGCCCGGGGCTATCCCACGGTCGGTCTGGGCCGGGAAGAGCTCGATATCGCTCGCCCCGACCTCATCGAGCAGGCCATTCGGCTGCACCGCCCGGATTGGCTGATCAACGCGGCGGCGTACAATCAGGTGGATGTAGCCGAGAGAGAGCCGCTGGCGGCGATGCAGACGAACGGCCTGGCCGTGCGGCAGATGGCTTTATGCTGCCGGGATTCAGGGGCAACTTTGCTTCATTTCTCGACGGATCATGTCTTCGACGGCAAGAAGGCAGCACCCTATACGGAAGAGGACGTTCCGCGCCCCCTCTCCGCTTACGGCATCTCCAAGCTGGCCGGCGAACTATATGCTCAGGCCTACCTGGAGCGGTGCCTCGTAGTTCGCACGGCAGGCGTGTATGGGCCGGCCGGCCGCGGAACAAACCGAGGGAATTTTGTCGAACTCATGCTCCGGCTGGCGGCTGAAGGCCGGGCCATCCGCGTGGTCGAGGATTTTTACGCTTCGCCTACTTATGCGCCGGCTCTGGCCGCCCGCTCAATAGATCTGCTGGAGAAGGCTCGCTTCGGCGTCTATCATATTGGGGGCGCCGCCACCATTTCCTGGTACGCTTGGGCTTTGCTGATCTTTAGGGAAGCCGGCGTGCGGGCGGAAATTACCCCCACTAACGAGCGCGAGTATCCAACGCCCGCCCGGCGGCCAAAATACTCGGTGCTGTCCAATGCAAAGATGGAAGCGGCGGGCGTCGCTCCGATGCCGCCGCTCGAGCACTGTATTCGCGATTACCTGAAGTCCAGCGGCCGGGCCTGAACTGCCAACGCGCCGGCCCCGCTTCGGGTTTTTCGGCTCTGGCCGGCGTTCCTCAAGGAGATCACAGCTTTGTGACCCGTCGCAGGGTAAAGCGCTCCGGGGTCATCGTAGCCTGCTCAAGGCGCTGCCAGTCATCATGCACGCTGAGGAGCTTGCCGCTGATATGGTTGGAACGCGGGGAGATCAGAAACAGGGCCAGGGCGATCTGCTTTTCGGGTGAAACGCCGCGCGTTTCCCGAGTGTGCCGTGCATCCTCCAGAGCCCTTTCGCCGGCCCTTTCTCCCGCCGCCAGCACCTGGTCCGTCATCGCCGTATAGGTTGCTCCCGGAGCCATCGCGTTCACCTGGATATTGTGCTGGGCCACCTCCTCGGCCAGCGTTTCGGTGAATCGAACCAGGCCCGCGCCGGCCGCTGCGTAACCTGAAAAAAAGGGCTGGGCGCTGCTTGCGCCGCTGCCGGTAATGTTTATGATTTTGCCGGAGCGCCGTGAGATCATCTCCGGAAGAACCGCGCGGGCGCAGTTAAAGGCGCCGGCCAGGTTGATGCGAATCACTTCCAGCCAGGCGCAGGGATCGGCACCCGCCGTCGGTCCTATGGGGCCTAACACCCCGGCGGCGTTGATCAAAATATCGATCTCTCCGAAACGCCGCCGCACCGCATCGATGGCTCCCTCCACCTGCCCGTAATCGGCCACGTCAGCCGGAGCGATCATCGACGCCCCGCCGGCGTGGCCGATCTCCATATGCGCGATGTGTAGTTCCGGCAAGGTGCGGGCCATCAGGGCCACCCTCGCCCCTTGCGCTGCCAGCGCGATAGCCAGGCGTTTGCCGATCCCGCGGCCGGCCCCGGTGATTACGGCATTTTTATCTTTGAATTCCGGCATGACTGAATGGAATTTTTTTTCCCGGCGCCGCGCCAGGAGCAAGCCTTTTAGCCGAGCCCCGGCTTGAAATCCCGCCTCGCCGGCGTCTTTCCCCCGGGCCGCCGCCGGCAATCAAGACACAATAGCCCCGAGCGACGGCCGACCGCGAAGCGCTCAGGTTCGATCTGCGCTGTTCCTGCTCAGGTGGATGCCTCCCGCGAAACACGGCATTCGGCCGCACCGTACTTGAGAATTGCTTTCTGGATTGCCGGCCGGAGAGGCGAGTAAACGCGCCGCTGTGATCCAGGCCGCTCATCTTTGCCGTGTGGGAGTGAGCCGAACCGAAACGGAGCCGGCCCGTCTTCGCCTCCGTTCGAAATCCGGCAGCTTCGCAGAAAGTTTTCTGCACCTTAGACACCGGTCCGTCCGAGACTGTGGCTGCTTGGGCATGACGATGAAACAACGATTATCCCAATTTGGCAAAGCCTTACGCGTAAAACACCATGCCGGCAGGGGGGTACGGAACCCCAAGGCGAGCCAGTCGCGTTGCATTCCGTGCGCTCGAAAGGGTCTATGCTGCCGGATCATGACGGCAGGTATTCCTCGAAGTCTTCCAGCAAGGCGCGGGCCACGGTAATGGGTTTTTCGTCGCGTCGCCCCCCTGCCCGGTTGTAGTCCTCCTGTACAGCCTTCCATTCCTCGTGGAGGGAAGTCTGAATCTGAACCAGATGCGGGTCGTCGATCTCTTCTCCGACCGTGAAGTTCAGTTCACACGCAAAGACGCGGCCGGGCTTTTGCGGGTTATAGAGCGGGATGCCGAACTTCCGGCAGATGAGCGGCCGGCAGCTATAGATGCGGCACGAGCCGTCATCCGCAAGGGCAGGACAAGCCAGGCGAGTTCCTTCCGGCGGCAAACAGCCCCAGGCTTCTACCATGCCATGGCGGCGCATTATTTCTTCGCGGCGGGGCACATAGGCCCGCGCGCGGGCCTGCAAATCGGCGCGCTCGGGCTCGGGCAGTTGTTTCACGGCCCGGGAAACCACGGCCGCTTCAATTTCAGTGATCTGGAACAAGTGATGGCAGCAATCGCTGCACCCGTGGCGGCAGTGAATGCGGGCGCCATGTAAGCCGACATTGCGGTTGAACTCCTGTGCGAAGCTGGCACATGCCGCCCAGTAGCGCTCGACGAAGCGATTTTCAGAATCCAACACAAGGTTCGTTGGCGAGGCTGCCGAAGCCGTCATCGGACGAAGCGCGTGCGAAAGGCCGGTTTGCGGCTGCGGAAGGCAATTCAGCTACCCGATGGCCTCGCACACCGCTTTGCCGACATCTTCCGTGGAAGCGGGCGGCCCCGAGGGCTTCAGATCCGCGGTGACACGTCCGGAGGCCAGCACTTTTCCGATCGCGTGCTCGATGGCCTTGGCCTCCGCGGACAGATTGAAGCTGTAGCTCAGCATAGCGGCCACAGAGCCGATGGCGCCCAGCGGGTTGGCTTTGTTCTGACCCGCAATATCGGGCGCCGAGCCGTGCACCGGCTCGTAAAGCCCTGTCCAAACGCCATTCGGCTTGCGCTCGCCGATCGAGGCCGAAGGCAGCATGCCGATCGATCCGGCCAGAACCGCCCCTTCGTCGCTCAGGATGTCGCCGAAAAGATTTTCCGTCAGCAGCACGTCGAAGCGGCGCGGGTTCAAGACCAGTTGCATCGCGCAATTATCGACCAGCAGGTGATCGAGCTCGACATCGGGATAGTCGCGCGCGATTTCACTCACCGTCTGCCGCCACATCTGGGAGTTTTCCAGAACATTGGCTTTGTCCACCGAGGTCACCTTTTTGCGGCGGCGCCGGGCGAGGCTGAAAGCGACCCGGGCCACACGCTCCACCTCCGACTGGTGATAAACCATCGTGTTGACCGCAACGCGCTGCCCGTTCGAGATGCTGATTCCGCGAGGCGTTCCATAGTAAATGCCGCCGGTGAGCTCGCGCACGATGATCATATCGACGCCGTGCACAATGGCGTCTTTCAAGGGGGAAGAGGCAATCAGGGTTGGGAAAGCGATCACGGGACGCAAGTTCGCGTAAACGCCCAAAGCTTTGCGAATGCCCAGCAATCCCCGCTCCGGCCGTTGCTCGGGCGGAGCCGTGTCAAACTCCGGCAAGCCCACCGCGCCCATGAAGACCGCGTCGGCTTCCCGCGCCAGCCGCTCCGTCTCGTCCGGCAGCGGGGAGCCGGTTTTGTGAATGGCTACGCCGCCCAAAAGACCTTCTTTCACCTGCAACGTGTGGCCGAACTTTCGGGCCACGTGCTCCAATACGCGCACAGCTTCCCGCGTGACTTCCGGCCCGATGCCATCGCCGGGCAATGTGAGAATGTGGAGATTCATGTTAGCGGAGTGCGGTTTCCTGTAAGGCTGCGTCCCGCCGCCGCACCCCTTGCTGATAGCGGTTTACCGCCCCAAGGTATGCGCCGGCCAGAGCCCAATACGGGTCGGCGCCTTCAGCGGAGCCGGAAAACTCCAGGCCCTCGATCGCGGCGCGCAGATCCACGCGCGGGTGCGGCTGCTGCTCGGCCGCCCGCATCGTGTAACTTTGAATCTTGCCGCGCACGCCCGTGATGCCGGCGATCGCCTCCGTGATTGCGGAAACGAGGTGCGGCGAGCGCGCTTCGTGCGACCGCACCTCGCCCTCGTGTTCGAGAGTAACCCGCACTGCCAGTTCGGGCGTCCGGCTGTTTACCGGAGCCCCGTGAACGCCATTGGTGGTAACCAGGACGCTCTCCAGCCTCCAGGCCGCGGATTCCTGTTCCAGTTCGCGATGCACCAGGGTCAGGATGTCCTCGTCCAGGATTCCTTTCTTGCGGTCGGCCAGCGCGATAAACGCCTCGTACACGCGCTGCAATTCCTCCTGGCCCAGAGGGTATCCAAGATCCTTGCAGCGTTCCGCCAGCGCGTGACGCCCGCTATGCTTTCCAAGCACCAGTTTTCCCTGCGGCACGCCGACCGTTTCCGGGCGGATGATTTCGTAAGTCGAGCGCTCCTTCAGATAGCCGTCCTGATGAATGCCGGCCTCATGGGCGAAGGCATTGCTCCCGACAATGGCCTTGTTCGGCTGCACGCCCACGCCGATGATCTCAGTGAGCAACTGGCTGGCAGGGTAAAGCAGCTCCGTACGAATGCCCGTGCTGTAGCCGACGCGATCCTGACGCGTCTTCATGATCATGACGACTTCTTCGAGCGAGCAGTTCCCGGCTCGCTCTCCGATGCCGTTGATCGTGCATTCAATCTGCCGCGCCCCGGCGGCCACGGCGGCCATCGCGTTGGCCACCGCCAGGCCGAGATCATCGTGCGTATGCACGCTGACCACCGCGCGGTCGCCGACTTCCGCCACTACGCGGCCGATGATGGCGGCGTATTCATCCGGCACCGTGTATCCAACCGTATCCGGTATGTTGACTGTTCGCGCTCCCGCCTCGATCACAGCCCGGGAGATTTTGCATAGAAACTCAGCGTCGGTGCGGGAGCCATCCTCTGCGGAAAACTCGACATCATCCACGTATTGCCGTGCCAGCTCCACGGCCCTCACGGCGTCTTCCAGCACCTGCTCCCGGCTCTTCTTCAACTTGTACTTCAGGTGAATGTCGCTGGTCGCGATAAAACAGTGCAGCCGCGGCCGCCGCGCCGGTTCCAAAGCCTTCAGTGCGCGTTCGACGTCAAGCCGTACGGTTCGCGCTAGCGCCGCTACCTGCACCCAGCGAAATTCCTTTGCAATCGCGTAGGTGGCCTCGAAGTCTCCTTCCGAAGCGATCGGGAAGCCGGCTTCGAGGATATCCACTCCCAGTTCGACCAGTTGCCGCGCCATCCGCAACTTCTCAGCGGTATTCATGCTGCAACCTGGTGACTGCTCGCCGTCGCGCAAGGTGGTATCGAAAATATAGACGCGATTGCTCATTACCCTCTCCTGTGCAGCCTAGTAAAACAGAAGCTGCAAAATAAAGCAAATTTATAATTTTTTACAAGACAATAATATATGATTATTTGATAAACTGTTCTTATGCGTCTATCAGAATCTATGAATTAGGAGAATGTCCGTGGACCTTTCCCAACTGGATACGTTTCTTGCCATTGCGGCCGAAGGCAGCTTCTCGCGAGCAGGAAAGAAGTTGCTGCGGACACAGCCGGCGGTGTCGCTTGCTCTAAAGCGCCTGGAGAGCGATCTAGGAGAGAAGCTCATTGATCGCTCTTCGAAGGAATTGGTCTTGACCGACGCCGGCCGGATCGTACTGGATTATTGCCGACGCTTTCACAACGTCCGCCGCGAGCTTTACAACGCCCTTTCTGAACTGCGCGACAAACAGGCCGGCAAACTCACCATCGGGGCGAATGAATCCACTGCGCTTTATCTGATCACGCACATCGAGAAGTTCCGCCGGCTGCATCCGCGCGTCAAAGTGGAAATCCGCCGAAGCCTTTCCAGCCAGATTCCCGATGAGTTGCTGGCGGGGGCGCTGGACCTGGGAGCCATCAGCTATCAGCCAAGCAGCAACGAACTGGTCTCCACCGTGATTTACCACGATGCCTTGGCTTTTGTGGTCTCCTCATCGCACCGGCTGGCGGGCCGCGCCGAAATCGACATTCAGGAACTGGCGATGGAAACCTTTATCGCCCACAACGTTGTCTCGCCGTTCCGGGAAAAGGTGCTGGAGATCTTTGAGCAGCATGGCGTCCCGTTGCACATGGACGTGGAGATGCCGACGATTGAAACGATCAAAAAGCTCGTTCAATTGAATCTGGGCGTAGCGTTCCTGCCCCGGATGTGCGTTGAGCCAGAGATCGCCGCCGGGCTGCTGGTAGAGGTACCCGTCCGGCAAATTCACCTGGAGCGGAACATCCGGCTGGTGAGGCCCGCGAAACGGACGCTTTCCTACGCCGGGCAGGCCTTCCTGGCGCTGGTACAGGGCGCAGGGGCGGATACACATCCTACGGAATGAGATGGGTTTAGCTTGCAGCCATCAACCGGCGACCGGAAGGTTGGGAAGCGGCCGCCATGACGATCCGCCTCACCTCGCGATCCTGGTAGGGCTCGACCAATACATCGAATCCTCCCGCTTCCAGGACTTGGGACCACAGTCGTTCATCAGCCACCCGCGCGCAGACCACGACCTGGGCGCTTGTATTGATATCTCCTACTTGGTTCAGCACATCGAACCAACTGCCGTCGGGAAGGCAGAGATCCGTCAAGACCACCCGTACTTCTGGGTCGCTACGCAACCGCTCTGTGGCTTCTGCGCAACTGGAGGCTGTAAGGACATTGGCATTGAGTGACCGGATGTGATGTAGCAGAGCAGAGCGCCTTTCCTGAGGCATGACGAGGAGAGTGTTCAGTCGATTTGCCATGCTGGCCTCCTGCCGGCGCTCAGCGCTTCGGCTGGCCCTTCCACTCTCTCATCTCATGAGAGGGCTCGAACTAGTACGCAGAGTATCTCTCCTGGAATCGGAAGTCAATGATTGTATTACGCCTGTTTTCAGGCCATTAGAGGCCGCCAGCCAGCCGCTGATATCAATAAGTACTAGGGCTTGGGGGCGCTGGGCGTGGAAGCCGGAGGACGCGCCGGGGCGGTCTTGGGAGCGGCCGCCGGAGCCGGGCGCACAGCCGCTGGAGTCTTCGGCGCTGCCGCCGGCGGCGGAGTCGGCGCCGAGGTGGTCGCGCCCGCCGCCTGTGTCTTATCGTACAGGCTTACGATGTCGTTGGTGATGTCCACCGTATTCACGGCGTAAAGCACGGGGCTTTGCGGCGATGAGATGTCCAGAATGATGGCGTAGCCTTTCTCCTTGGCGTATTTATCGATCACTCCCATCATCTTTTGGCCGATGCTGTTGATCAGCTTGCTCTCCTCTTGCTGATAGTCGGCCGTGGCGTCGTCGTTGTCGCGGGTCAAGGTCTTGTTCTTCTGATCGATCTGGCGAATAAGGCTGTTGCGGGCCTCTTCGCTCATGGTATTGCGGCCCTTGTTGAACTGAGCTTGCAGGTCGGCAAGCTCCCGTTTTTCTTTTTCGAGCTCCGCCTGCCGCGGCGCGAACTTATCCTGCAAGGCTTTGGCCGCCTTCTGGCCCTCTTCGGTGCGAACAATGGCATCCTGGATATTAATAATTCCTACTTTCGTGCCGCCGTTCTGGGCGCTGGCCGTCACGCCCGCCGCAAACGTGCACGTCGCCAGTATTGCCAAAGGCCTGATTCTCATCGGACTTCCTCTATGTTACGGGACAAACCACCGAAATCACGACTAGTGTAGCACAGCCTCAGAACGTCCTGCTGATGGTGAAGCGAAAGCTCTTCTTAGGCTCCTGGAAAGGTACGGTCTGCCCATAAGTGCCGATCGCGTTCAGATAAGTCACCAGATTGGGGAACATGGAGCGGTCCGCCACGATCGGCGGTTGGAGCACCGTGTTGAGCCGCAGGGGGTTATAGGCGTAATAGATCCGGAACGGAGCATTCACCACCGGCATCATGATCTGAAGCTCGATGCCGGTGGAGGCGCGGATGGATTGTGTCTGCGGAATGATGCGGATCTGCTTGTCAAACGCGCTCTGGGGAAAGAGCCCGTTCAACTGGTCGATGCGGCTTTGGTTCATGGTTAACTGACCCAGCAGAGAGACTCGGTTCACCCCGGCGTCGAAGAAGGGAGCCAGGGTGACCGGACCGAAAATGGGGATGCGGTATTCAAAGTTCGTGATCAGTTGGGTATCCCCGCCGGGAAAAATCAGCCGGTAGATGGGAGCTTGCATGGTTACATTGGTCTGCTGGAGCGCCCCGTTCACGATGGTGTTCTGAGTGCGCGGAGTTCCATTATCGTTATAAACCTGCACGTTGGCGACGTCCGGAATGAAGGCCATGGGGCTGATGGAGAAGAAATCAAACCCGCGGATATCGTTTTCGCCGCCGATGTAAAAGCGCGAAAACGGCGGAGCGACTTTGCCCCCGTATCCGGTCATCAGCGATCCCATGAAATGCAGGCCGATCACGTTGCGCTTGTGATTGACGGCGTGGAAATACTTCGCCTCCACCGTGGGCCGTATGATATTCACGTTGCCGCCGAACACGCTGCTGGCCACTTCCGTCGCGACGTAAAGGCTTTTGCCGCCGGTGGGATTGATCGGGTGGTTGACCGTGTTGTAGAGGTAATTGGGAATGATCTTCGCTGTCTTGATTCCGGAGAGTGAATTGGGGCCGCTCACGTTCTCGAAATTCAGATATTCGAAATAGGCTTTGGAGGCGTCGCTATACGTGGTCACGCGCGAATCGTCCCAGCCGTAGGTGATGCCGACGCGCGCGAAGCTGCGCCGCAGAGGGTAGCTGGCGAAAACGGTGAAGCCGTGGCTGGCCTGGGCGAAATTTTGCAGGTTATTGGCCCCAAAAAGATTGTAGTAGGGCGTCAGATCCTGGCCGGTCAGGATGGAGGCCTGCTGCGCCTGGTTGAAATGATAATCGCTCATGTAGACGGTAAAGCCGGTCTGAATGGGTTTGTCCAAAAAGTAGGGTTCGGTGAAGCCAAAAAGAGCCGAGCGCTGGATTGTGCCGAGCTGCGTTTGCAGCGTCAGCGTCTCACCGAGTCCCAGAAAATTGTTCGTCTCGTAATTGAACCCGATGAAGCTGCCGGCGAATCCGGAAACGCCGCCCGTCAGCCCGACCGAGTTCTTCCCGCGTTCCTTGACTTTCAGCGTGAGGTCCACCAGGCCGTTGCGCGTGTCGCGGTCGATTTGCGCGGCTTCTTCCGCCTTCAGAGGCTCGAAATACCCGAGCTGGTTGAGGCGCAAAATGCTCAGATCCCAAAGCCGGGTGTTGAACATATCGCCCTCATCAAGCAGGAGCTCGCGCCGGATCACCTTGTCGCGCGTGGTCGTATTTCCCGAGAAATTGATGCGGCGGATGAAAAACTGCTTGCCCTCGTCAACGGTCAAGTTTAAGTCGATTTTCGGCGGCTTCTCGTCCTCCCGGAACTCGAAATTGGGCTCGGAAACAAAATCGATGTAACCGAACTCGCCGTACACCTTCTTGAGATTCTCCATGCCCTTGCGGAGCTTGGAAACATCGAAGATCGCGCCCTCCTGCATCTGGAAATAGGGACGCAGCACGGCTTCGGGCGTGCGGAACAGCTTCACGTCGCTGAACGTGATTCTGCCCACATGGTATTGCTTGCCCTCTTCCACCGGAATCCGCAGATCGGCGCGTTTGCCGGGCTTGTTGGGGTAGAAGACGGGAATGCGCAAGCCGCTGCCGCCGATATTGCGCATGGTCAGCGTCTGCTCGCCCACGGTGGCCCGGAAATAGCCGCGCTGCTGGTAGGCGTCGCGCAGGCGGTCCTTATCTTCTTCGAGCTTGCTTTGATCAAACGTCTTGGCGAAAAGGTTCTCCAGAATGATCGAGTGGGGGATGCCGATCGGCCGCAGATTCTTCATGGCCCGCACCGCCTGCCGGTCCGACATGACAGTGTTGCCGACGATGTCAATCCGCCCGACCTTGACTTTGGGCCCCTCCACCACGTTGAACACCACTTCAATCGACGACGGCGGAATTTGGTGGATTTCGGGAGTGACCGTCGCGTACTGGCGCCCGCGCTCGCCCAAGAATTCCTTTAACACGTTGGCGGCCCGCGCGATCTTCGTCGGGTCGTAGCGCGTCTCCACCGCGAGTCCCACCTTGCGTTCCTTGAAGCGATCCAGAATCTCGGAAACGGTCACGGATTTATTGCCCTCGTATTTGATCGAGCGGATCATGCGCCGCTCGACGACAACGAAGCGCACAATCTGGCCGACCGTGCCGGGCTCGACCTCGAGGCGCACATCGTCGAAATAGCCCGTATTCCACAAGAGCATGAAATCCCGCCGCAGTTGTTCGGGGTCGTATACGTCGCCCTGCTTCGAATAAAGGCGGGCAATCAAGGTGTCGCGCGGAATGCGCCGGTTGCCGCGAAACTCAATGCGTTCGATGATGTCCTGTCGCGGCGCGGTCCCTTGCGGGGCGGCTGCCGGAGCGCCGGGAGCCGCGGGCGCCGCCGCCGGCGGAGTCTCCTTTTTTTCCTCGGGAACAGCCTCGAATGGCGATTTCTGCTGAGGCGGCGGCTGTGCCGGCGGCTTGGGGGCCTCCGGCTTGGCCTCGGGAACTTCTTCGAATGGAGACGGAGGTTTTGGCTGCGGCTGCTGCTGCTGGGAAGCGGGCGGTTTCGGATTGCCGGGAGACGGCGCCTGACCCCAGGTTTTGCTTAATGAAAACAGCAAAACAACAATGGCCGCGGGCACAATCCGGCTTCGAATTGTTCCTGCGGCCCCTTCCAACTGCATATTAGGCCCAGTCCTTTCGCGCTATGTATCTCTCTCTTAAACGCACGCTCATTTTCTATGGTTACACACTCGCGCGGCCACCCGGTAATTTTACACAGCCTGCTGCGCAAATCACACGTCCTGCCGATATGCCCGGCGAAAACTTCCGCCACCGCGGAGCTTGTTGCCTTGAGCCTTGATTATTTGAAGCGGATTTCACAGACTCCGTTGGGACCTTTGTAGCTGAGGTAAAAATTCTTGGCCTTCTGCTGAGGATCAACCGGGAAGTAAAGATAGCCGCTCACGCTCTTGCGTGTCTCACCGAGAGGCAGTTCCTTCGCCTGCAATGCCGCGATCAGTAACGCGCTGCTTTTTTCCGATTGCGGAGGCTGCACCTCTGGTCCGGAAACTGCCCCTTGTTCCGGCGTTTTGTCGCGGTTCTTTTTCCTTTTTGGTCCGCTCAGTCCGGGTATACCCGTGGGCATGCCCGGGCTGGCGTAACCGGGCCGTGTCGCGCCGGTATCGGTAAGCACGAGCACGGCTGGGCCGGCGACCAGGTCCGGGGAATCCGCCGTCGCGTGTTGGTTGTCTCGCTCGGAACGCAGCAGGAAATCGTCCCGCGAAAGCGTTACCGGGTAGTTTCCTTTCGGCGTCACCTTCAGTTCCACCAGCGAATATTGCCTCTTCAGATCGGACCCCACCGCGTCGATCACCGCTTGCTTGTCGATGATAAGGCGCGCCGAAATCTCCACATCCATGCTCTGAGCCGAGAACCACGCGCCGGGCGCCCCGTGGTCTGCGCCGGCACCGGCCCCCGGAGCCAGGCAGAGAAAGGGGATCAGCGCAAAACCGATTGGCAGCCGCGTGCGCGGCCGGCTCCAGGCAGCCATAACGACCCGCACCGCCCATTATCACACAAAGAGGGCCGGGGCCCATGTGTTAAGATGGTCGCGAAGCACACCTTCCGTTCGGTATGGTCAAGTACACGAATTTCCACCATGTCTCTTTCGCCACCAAAAATCTGGCTGCCAGCCGCGCGTTTTTCGGGGGGGTGCTGGGACTGGAAGAAATTAGCAGGCCCGCCTTCACCTTTCCCGGAGCGTGGTATGCGCTGGGCGACCGCCAGCTACACATCATCGAGAACCAGCAGGCGGCCGGAGCCGCGTCGGCGCGCCAGAGCCGGTCCGATCACGTGGCGCTGGAAGTTCCGGACATCGCCGCCGTCAGAAAGGCCCTTGAGTCGCATGGCGTCAGCTTCGAGGAGGGAACCAATCAGCAGCTTGGCATGGCGCAGCTATTTTGCCGCGATCCTGACGGACACGTAATCGAGTTCATTCAATTTCTAGACAAGAGCTGACAACAATCCATATGCGGAATCTGTCGATTTTAGTACTAGGATGTGCATGGGCCGCTTTCGGCGCAGCCGCTGCTTACGGCCAGGCGGCGGAGGCCTCTCTTTCGATGGGCGCCGGCATTCTGAAGAACAATGATTTGGGCAGCTTGGGCGTGACGGTGAACGGCGTGGAGCAAAGGTTGAGCGTGGGCAACGGGTTCCGCCTTTCGGCTCGACTGAGCCTCAATACCTGGGAGCACTTCGGCCACGAATTCGGCTACGGCTATAACCATACGAGCCTTCAGGTGGGCACGCAGGGCAGCGTGGGAATGGGAGTTCACCAGGGCTTTTACGACTTTATGGTCTACGCGACGCCGACCGACAGCAAAGTGCGGCCCTTCGTATGCGGGGGAGGAGGTTTTGCGAGTTTCTTTCCGCCGGGCAGTTCCGCGTTTTCGGGCAACGGCATCACAAAGTTCAGTTACAACTACGGCGGAGGCGTCAAAGCGAAGGTCACCTCCATCTACGGCGTCCGCTTTGACATCCGCGATTATGTAACGGGCAAGCCCTTCGGCAGCTCGAGCGGGGTGACCGATGTGCACGGGCTGCTGCACAACGTGGAAGTTTCAGCCGGTTTCGAAATTTTGTTCTGAAATGTTGGCTGGACGCCGTTTCACATCCAGGAGAAGGATCGCCGTTTTGGCGCAGCCGCGCCGAACGGCGCCGAAACCCGGCGCAACGGCGTGCTATAGTGAGTACGAGTAAACCCCGGGTGGGCGGCTAGCTCAGTTGGGAGAGCACGGCGTTCGCAACGCCGGGGTCGAGGGTTCGAATCCCTTGCCGTCCACCAATGTTCTCCGGACGCTTCGCCTTTCCGCAAACAACCGCCACGCAGATGACCTTCCAGGTATTTCCAATGCCCAGTACCGCCGCGCGTCGGAAGCCTTTCCAACCGCCGCGGGGCCACGTTACAATACAAAATCTCTGATGGCAAAGACCGAGCAAGAGCACCGCCAGGACATTATCGAGGTCGGACGCCTCGTTTATCAAAAGGAATGGATCGCATCCAACGACGGCAATATTTCCATTCGCCTCGATTCCGAGCGCATCCTGGCTACGCCGACCGGCGTATGCAAAGGGATGATGCGGCCGGAAGATTTGATCATCCTCGATTATGAAGGAAACAAAATCGAGGGCCGCCTCAAAGAAACGTCCGAAATCCTCATGCACCTGACGATTTACAAGATGCGGCCGGATGTGGGAGCCGTGGTGCATGCGCATCCCCCGGTAGCCACCGGCTTCGCAACCAGCGGACGGGCGCTCGACCAGGCTCTGCTGCCCGAAGTGATTATCGGATTGGGCTGCGTGCCGCTCGCCGCTTACGGCTTACCCGGAACACCCGCTTTGACCGAGCCCATGCTGCCGTTCATTCCGAAGTATGATGCCATTCTGATGGCCAACCACGGCGCGGTCTCTTACGGCGCGACTGTGTGGAACGCGTTCTTCAATATGGAAACGGTCGAACATTGCGCGCGGATAAACCTGGTAGCCGAACTGCTGGGCGGTCCGAGAGTGCTGCCGCGCCGGGAAGTCGAAAAACTGTTTGCCTCCCGTCCTCGTTATGGCGTCAAGACGCAGACTCGGCCGGAACCGGGCTTGCCTGTGGTGGCGGAAGATCTCGAAAGCGCAAAGAACGCAGGCGGCGCGCGCCGCTCCGAAGAGGCTACTGCCTCGGCCGACGGAGAAGAACGCTATTGCGTCACCCGCACGGAACTGCTGGCTCTGGTGAACGAGGCGCTTCGCACGAAGCGCTAAAGGCATCTGACCCGCTCAAGCCTGCCGCGACCGGCTGCCAAGGAAAGGCCGCCCGGGCGGGGCTAGCGCGCTTTCGCTGATCGCTTGACCCTTAGTGAGGATTTCCTAAAGTTCTCTCGTGGCCAATCCCGGCTTTCGCAGCAAAGCGCGAGCCGCCGGCCCTTCGGCTCAAGACCCTCGGGCGGCGTCAAGCCAGGATTTGTCCCGCAATAAGCCCGCTGCCGCGTAGACACCTAGCAGAAATTTGAGCATGTCCAGGGCGGCGTAGGCGGCGTGCAGGCGCCAGAAGGAGGCCTCTTCGGGCGGTGGAGGCGTGCGGACGGCAAAATCCAGTAGCCGGCCCAGCCGGATGGTTTCGGGAACCACATAAATCTGGAGTACGGCGGCGATTAGCAGCATCCAGAAAATCGGAATACGAATTTTCCGGGGGACGGCCGCTCGCGAGACGAGAATCGAAAGAAGGACGCCGAGGCCCAGTTGCGCCCATCCCCAGCGGTCGAAGAACCAGCGGTTTACTTCTGAGGCTTGATAGCGGAGGAGAAGCCGGGCTTCGCCTGAGGCCAGCCCTGCGATGCGGCGGGCGAAATCCGGCGCCGGCGCCGCGAGCAACCGGTCAACCAAACGAAAATTCTGAGTGGCCACGACCCACATGAAGAGCGTTGCAGCCAGCCAGGCCCCGAGCAGCAAAGCCGTTCCCATTCTTTTGCCCATGGCGGAATGATCGCGATCTTGCCGGCTGCGCGTCAAGGTGCGACTTTCAAGTCAGCCTCGCTGAAAATCGCTCCTGTTGCCTACCAGACATCCCGCGTCTACCCTAGTACTCATGTTGCGCCTGCTTGTCGTGCTGCTGCTCTGCCTGAGTCGGCCGGCTTCTCCTCAATCGCGTTCGTGGAGCGGCACCTGGACGGCTACGGGAGCCGGTAGAACGCTCAGCGGAACGTGGACGGCCAGGGCGGGCGGAAGCCCCGATAGCGGCTCCGGCACGTGGACGGTTTTGGACGACTCGGGAAAGCAGTTGGCTGCCGGCGCTTGGTCGGCGCGCAAAAGGGAAAAGGGCTGGGAAGGCGTTTTTCAAGCCCGGGCCGGCAACGGACAGCCTTTCGAGGGAACGTGGAGCGCCCGTTCGCCTCTCGAAGCGTCGGCCGCGCTTACAGATCTCTTGGAGCTGGCGCTGAACAACGCGATCACAGGCGCCTGGCAAGCGGGCAGGAAGTCGGGCGGCTGGTCGATCCGGGCTTTCCGGACCCGATAGGGGCGCGGCAGATGGGCACGGGACTTCACGTGGTGCCCTTTATCTTTCTAACGAGCATTCGGAGCGGGTCGTAGAAATCGTCCACCACGCGTTCTTTGAGCGGGATAATGGCATTGTCAGTGATGTGGATGTCTTCCGGGCAGACCTCCGTACAGCACTTGGTGATGTTGCAATAGCCGATGCCAAGGTCTTCTTTCAGGAGCCGGGTGCGGGAAAGGCTGTCCAGCGGATGCATCTCGAGTCCCGCGACACGCACGAAAAAGCGCGGGCCGCCGAACTGCTCCGTCTTGTCATGATTGCGCAACACATGGCAGACGTTCTGGCACAAGAAACACTCAATGCACTTGCGAAACTCCTGCACGCGATCGACGTCAGGCTGGAACATCTTCCATTCGACGTTCTTGGCCGGCGTAAAAGGCGGGATTTTTTTGTTGACCTTGAAATTCCAGGAGACGTCTGTAACCAGATCTTTGATCACCGGAAAGGATTTCATGGGAAGAACGGTGACCGGCTGATCGAGAGGGAGAGAATCCATGCGCGTCTTGCACATCAGCCGGGGCCTGCCGTTCACCTCGGCCGAGCATGATCCGCACTTGGCGGCTTTGCAGTTCCAGCGAACGGCGAAATCGGGAGCAAGATGGGCCTGGATGTAGTGCATCGCGTCGAGCACAACCATGCCGGGCGAAAGGGGAACGCGATATTCGACCGTTTCGCCCCCTTGGGCGTCGCCGCGAAAAACTTTCAGAATTGCATCAGGCATCGAAGAATCTCCGCCAACTTTTAATCTCATTAATGGTCTTCCGCCAACAGTTCTTGCAGCTCCCGCGGCATCTCGGGCGTAGGACGCTGCATGAGTTTCATCTGATCGCCGTCGCGCGAGATCACGTTGTTAAGCTTGGCCCACCGCTCATCGTAGTTTGGGAAATCAATACGGCTGTGGGCCCCGCGGCTTTCCTTTCGTTCCAGAGCGCAGCGCGCCACAGCTTCGGAAACCGTCAGCAGCGAGCGCAGTTCCTGAGTGAGGTGCCAGCCGGGGTTGTAAAGCCGAGAGCCCTGCACGCTGACCTTCGCCAGCCGGGCTTTGAGCTTTTCCAATTCGTCGAGCGCCAGCTTCAGATCCTCTTCGTTGCGGAAAATGCCGACCCAGTTCTGCATTACATCCTGCAAATCGTGCTGGATGTCATAGGGATTTTCACCCCCGTTCCGCTCGAACGGCTCGAGCAGTTCCCGCGCCGCCTCTTCGATCTGGCCGCTGTCGGCCGCCACGGGCGGGGAACTGCATGCGTACTTTGCAGCCGCCGCGCCGGCGCGCCGTCCGAAAACCAGCAAATCGGAGAGCGAATTGCCTCCCAGCCGGTTGGCCCCGTGGAGACCTGCCGCCGCCTCTCCGGCGGCGAACAGGCCGGGCAAAGTGGATTGCGCCGTCTCGGCGTCTACGCGGATGCCCCCCATCACGTAATGGCAGGTGGGCCCCACCTCCATCGCCTGCTTGGTGATATCCACGTCGGCCAGCTCGAGGAACTGATGATACATACTGGGAAGCTTCCGCTTTACGTACTCCGCCGGCTTATGAGAGATGTCGAGGTACGCCCCGCCGTGTTCGGTGCCGCGGCCCTCGCGGACCTCGGTGTAAATCGCGCGGGCGACCACGTCTCGGGTAGAAAGCTCCATGCGCTTGGGATCGTACCGTTCCATGAAGCGCTCGCCGTTCTTATTGCGCAGAATGCCGCCCTCCCCGCGCACGGCTTCGGTCACCAGAATGCCGCGCACGCCCGGGGGCCAGACCATGCCCGTGGGATGAAACTGGACGAACTCCAGATCCATCAGCTCGGCGCCCGCCTGATAGGCCATGGCCATTCCGTCGCCGGAGTATTCCCAGGAGTTCGAGGTGACGTGGTAAGCTTTCCCGATGCCTCCGGTGGCGATGACGATGGCTTTCGCCTTGAAAATCACGAAGCGGCCATGCTCTCGCCAGTAGGCGAAAGCGCCGGCTATCCGGCCGCCGTCGGTGAGCAGCCGCGAGACGGTGCACTCCATGTAGACGTCCACACCCAGGCTTACGCCCCGGTCTTGCAAGGTGCGGATCATCTCCAGGCCGGTCCTGTCTCCCACGTGGCACAGCCGCTTATAGGTGTGCCCGCCGAAGGCGCGCTGCAAGATCTCGCCCTGATCCGTGCGGTCGAACAAGGCGCCCCACTGTTCCAATTCCCGCACGCGGTCGGGCGCCTCCTGGGCGTGGATCTGGGCCATGCGCCAGTTATTGAGGAACTTGCCGCCGCGCATGGTGTCCCTAAAGTGGGTCTTCCAGCCGTCGGCAGGATCCACGTGAGCCATGGCGGCGGCGATGCCACCCTCGGCCATGACTGTATGCGCCTTCCCCAACAAAGACTTGCAAACCACTCCCACACGCGCGCCTTGCGCCAAAGCTTCAATCGCCGCCCGCAGACCGGCTCCGCCGGCCCCGATAATTAGCACATCGTGCTCGTGAGTTTCGTATTTGTCCATCAGAGCAGCCTCAAATCAGTGATGGCGTGAGCTGCCAGCATCCTGATGTAGGCGTCCGTACTGCCCACCGAAATCAGGCTAGTCCAGGCCCAGAACATATGATGCTCGTTCAGGCGGCTGACCCATTTCCACGCGTTATGGCGCGGGCCGCCCGCCACCGCGCAGGAAAAGCAATCCAGCTTGCCGCCGATCAAATGCCGCAGCGAGTGGCAGCCGAGCGTGTAGCCGGTGAGCAGCACCACATTCACCAGCATGATCAGCGAGCCCAGCCCGATCCCGAAATGGCCGTCAAAATCAAAGGCCACGATCGCGTCATACCAGAGTATGGCCAGGATCACCACGGCGAGCAGGAAAAAATACCGGTGAAGGTTTTGCAAGACAAAGGGAAATGACGTCTCGCCCTTGTAGCGGTGCTCTCCCGGCTCTCCGACGGCACAGGCCGGCGGATCGAGGAAAAACGCCCGATAATAGGCCTTGCGGTAGTAGTAGCACGTTACGCGGAAGAGAAGCGGGAAGGGCAAAATCAAGATCGCCGGGGAGAGCGGCCACCACCGGTGCTGCGCGTCAATGAGCGGAGAATAGAAGGGCGAGAGATACGGCCCCCATTCATAGTAATTCCCTTCAAACGCCCGGACGGTGGCGTAGATGCCGAACAGCCCAAGCAAGATGATCACCGGCAACAATTCGGTCCACCAGGCGTCCCGCCGCAATGTGGCGCCAAATCCTTTACCCTCCAGCGTGACTCGAGATTCCGCCATCAGCCCCCCTAAGCCTCTATCCTAATGTATTCGGGAAACAACTCGGTGCGAAGTAAGCCGCTAGTAGACCACGCTGCGCGCCGAAGCCGCAAGAGCTCTCGGGAAATCAGCCGCCGCATTTTTCCCGAACGCCTCGCTTCTCATTTTATTTCCCCACCCAGCACGGCTGCCGTTTTTCCAGAAATGCTTGGATGCCTTCCTGCGCGTCCACCGTGGCCGCATTCATACTCATTACTTCCTTGGTGTACGCATAAGCTCTCGGCTGGTCGAGGTCGATCTGCGTATAAAAGGCCTGCTTGCCCAAGCCAACCGTAAGCGGGCTCGCCGACGCGATTTCACCAGCAAGACGCCAGGCCGCTCGCCTCAGATCCGCCTCGGGCACCACGCAGTTCACGAGTCCCCAATCGCAGGCCGTCCGCGCATCGATCTTCTTACCAGTCAGCAGCATTTCAAGCGCCCGCTTGCGCCCTACGGCGCGGCTCACTTCGACCATGGGCGTGCTGCAAAAAAGGCCGATTTTCACCCCCGGCGTGGCGAACGAGGCAGTCTCCGAGGCTACCGCCAGGTCGCAGGCCGCCACCAACTGGCAGCCCGCCGCTGTGGCCATGCCCTGCACCTGCGCAATGACGGGCTGCGGGATGGATTTGATGCGCGTCATCAGTTCCGTGCACAGATCGAAGATGTACCGATACCGGCTTATCGGCTGGCCAGTCATTTCACTAAGGTCGTGACCGGAGCAAAAGGCCGGACCCTCGGCGGCCAAAATCGCCACGCGGACATCTTTCTGCGCGCTGACCTTTTCCAGGCAGGCGATTAATTCTTGCATCATCTCAACCGACAGGGCATTGCGCCGCGACGGGCGATTCAAGGTGATCGTTGCCACCGGCGGAGTCACAGTAAGCAGAACATTTTTGAACTCCATACCTCCAGCCTAACGCCTGGCGGCCCCCTCCGCAACGGGGCGGCGCGCGCGCCACAAGCGATTCGGATTTTTCCGGCTCGAGCGGAGAATTACTACGAGGCCCGCCGGCGACGGCCATCTGCGCAGAACGGCCGCGTTGCAACCAAAATCTCTTGTGTTACGCTTACGGCTATGCAATTGGCGAATACCGAGCGTTCTCTGTTGCCGGGGTGCCTGCTTGCCGCACTCGGCTTGGGCGCGATTGTTTGGGCTCAAGGCGCGCCGGGCCAGGCCAGCTCCGGGCAGACTTCCTCTCCCCTGGTCACCGATCAAGCCGCCCGGCGACTCAAGGCCGTTCAGGCCAAATCCGGCGAAGTTATGCCGATCGAGGATTACCAGCCGCGCTCGACCTTGGTTGTTCCCCAGCACCCTGCGCCTCGCGCCAAGTATCCCTTTATCGACATACACAGCCACCATCGCACGCCCGCCGACCAGGCGTATTTGCGCAAACTGCTTTCGGAAATGGACACGATCAACTTGCGGATCCTCGTCAACTTGAGCGGCGGCACGGGCGATAAGCTGAAAAAGGGAATCGAAGCTTTCCGCGAGGCGAGCCCGGACCGCCTGAAGATGTTTGCGAATCTCGATTTCAGCACCATTGATGAGCCGGATTACGGCCGTCGCGCCGCCGCGCAACTCGGGCGAGACGTGAGAAACGGCGCCGTGGGCTTGAAGATTTTTAAAAATCTTGGCATGGACCTTCATTACAAGGACGGCCGCCGTGTGCCGGTCGATGATCCCATGCTGGACCCCGTATGGGAGATGTGCGGGAGATTGAAAATTCCGGTTCTGATCCACACGGCTGAGCCGTGGTCATTCTTCCAGCCGGTCGATAAATACAACGAACGGTGGCTGGAGCTGAAGACGCATCCCGGTCGCGCCCGGCCCCCGGATAAGTATCCATCCTGGGAAACGCTGATGGCCGAGCAGGAACATATCATTGCCAAGCATCCCAACACCGTCTTCATTTCCGCGCATCTGGCGTGGCGGGGGAATAATCTCGCCGCTCTGGGATCTCTGCTGGACCGGTATCCCAATATGTACACAGAATGCGGAGCCGTGCTGTACGACCTGGGCCGCCAGCCGCTCACCGCCCACGATTTCTTGTTGAAATATCAGGACCGCGTCCTGTTCGGCAAAGATACGTACGCGGTCAACGAGTACCCTTACTACTTTCGGGTATTCGAGACGCGCGACGAATATTTCGATTATTACCGTAAATATCATGCGTTCTGGCAAATGTACGGGCTGGGCTTGCCGGACGAAGTGTTGAAGAAGCTGTATTACAAGAACGCCCTGCGGATCGTGCCAGGGCTCAATCCCGCAGGTTTTCCCGAGTAATTGCCGCCATTTAGCTCCGGCTCGCTTGGCTGCGCCACGTACAATGTAAGTAGCTGGGGTGAAAATGCAGCCAAAATCGAGGAGGGGACGCGTGTCCCCTAAAAGCGAACGGCCGGACTTCGCGGCGCACGTGCGGGAAGCGATGCGTTTCAGCTCCGCGCACCGGCTGAAAGGCGAGTTGGTCGAGCAGGCGCTGGCGCGCGGCGGCCGCGCCCGTCTTCTGGAAAGCTATTTCGGGGCCGAAAATTATCAAGAACTGAGAGAACTGGCATGCCGCGCTGCCGAGCGCAGCGTTCGAGGCGGCCCGCGGGTGCTTATATTGCCCGGCATCCTGGGCTCGACACTCGGCCGACGCCGGCCGATTTTCGACGATGTCATCTGGATGAATCCGATTGAAATCGCCCGAGGACGGCTTGCGTCCCTGGCGCTTGGCGCCAAGTCTGGTTCCGGGTCCTACGAAGCCCTGGGAGCCGTTTTATTCGCTTATCTTAAGCTCAAGTTCAGACTGCGGATCGAGGGCTTCGACGCCGATTTTTATCCGTACGACTGGCGGCAGAGTATCGACATTCTGGGCAACGGGCTATGCCGGCGGCTGGACTCCGAGAAGGCGCCCGAAATTCAAATCGTCGCCCACAGCATGGGCGGCCTGGTGTGCCGCGCCGCCATGCAGTCGGGGGCGCAGAAGATCGGGCGGCTCATCCTGCTGGGAACCCCTAATTTCGGATCTTTCGCTTCGGTACAGGCGCTTCGCGGGACCTACGCTGTGGTGCAAAAAATTGCCCTCCTGGATCTCAAGCACAGCGCGAGCGACCTTGCTGCCAACGTGTTCAACACCTTTCCCACCTTATATGCGATGCTGCCATGGCCGGAAAAATTCCGAGGTCTCGACCTTTTCGATGCATCGGCATGGCCCAGGGGCGGGCCGCGTCCGGCGCAGAAAATGTTGGACGAGGCGAAGCAAGTCCAGCAACAGCTTGCTCCGGCTGATGAGCGATTTTTTTTAATCGCCGGAGTCGACCAGGAAACAATTACCGGCCTGCGCTGCGACGCAGGCGAATTCATCTATGAAATCTCCCGCGCCGGCGACGGCACAGTGCCGTTAGATCTGGCCGAGCTGCCCGGCGCGAAAACCTTTTACATCGAAGAATCTCACGGCAGCCTGCCCAATAATCCCGCTGTAGCCCGCGCCGCCGCCGACTTGCTGGGAACGGGGAAAACGGATGCGCTTCCCGCATCGTGGCAATCTTCGAGTGGTGGCTTGATTCGCAGAATTTCCGAGCGCGATCTCCGCGCAGCGAACAACCCGCGCCGCGCAGCCAGCTTGGGACTCGCGGAAGTCAGACGGCTTTGCGAGGAGTGGATTTCCCCCGACGCTGCCAGGCTCTCCTCAGAATCGAGGCCGGCCGCTCGAGTGTCTTCCTCTACCTTCGACCCGATCGTCATCGGACGGCGCCGACAGCGGCGCCTGGAACTAAGATTAGCCTACGGGAGCATAGCGAACGTCAGCGCGAGGGGGTATGTGCTCGGGGTTTACCGCGATGTCGCTCCCAGCGGAGCGGCGCGGGAACTGGACGCCAGACTCGAGGGGACCATCACCGAGTTCACCCGGCGGCGCATGTTTGCCGCCAACGCCGGCGAGGTGTTTCTATTGCCAGCCGCGAGGCATGCCATTCGCGGCGATTGGGTTTTACTGGCTGGTCTGGGCCCGTTCGACCGCTTCAGCGGCGACGTGCAGCAGCTTGTGGGGGAGCAGGTGGTTCGAACTCTGGTCCGGACCAACGTCGAGGAGTTTGCCACGGTCTTGCCTGGGGCGGGATCCGGCTGGAGTGTTGCCGCTGGTTTGCAAAATCTGCTGACAGGGTTTATCCGAGGCTTGCGAAACGCCGATCGCGACAGGCGCATCCGCGGCCTCACCGTTTGTGAAATCGATCCCCTCCGGTATGAAGAAATCAAACGCGAGCTGTGCCGCCTTTCGATGACCTCCTTGTTCGGCGATTTTGAAATCAGCTTGGACGAAATCCGACTGCCGGCGGCCATTGCTGCCACCGGGCAATTCGGGCGCACCCGAGATGCATCGACGAGGCTCGATCCCGTGTATTTGCTGGTTCGGCAGGAGCAGCAGAGGCAGTTTCGGTCCTCCCTGCTTGGCGCCGGAGAGAAATCGACCGTGGTCACCGGCGTAAAAGAGACGCCGGGATCGCGCCTTGATCAATTGCTGTCGCAAATTCAAAATCTCCGATGCGCAGCGGTCGCGGATTTCGGCGACCAGCTCGCCGGCCTAGTCTTGCCCGGCGAGATCGCCTCTTTACTCCAAGAATTCCGAAATCATCCCGTGGTTGTGGTGCACGATGCGGCGTCGTCTCGCCTTCCCTGGGAAGCCATACGCATCGCAGGCCGGTTCCCGGCGGCTGAAGCCGGCTTAAGCCGCAAGTACATCGCCGAGAACCTGTCGGTCGCCAAATGGCTCGAACAACGGCAACTCGACTCGGTTCTGAATCTCCTGCTGGTGGTGAATCCAACAGGGGATTTGGATGGCGCAGATCGCGAAGGGCGTCGCATGCTTAAGCTATTTGACGCGCATGCATCAATCAGGACGGAGCCACTGCGCGGCGCTGCCGCGACCAAAGCGGCCATTCTGGATGCCTTCCGCTCGGGCCGATATGATGTGATCCACTATGCAGGGCACGCGTTCTTTGACCCGTCCGCTCCCGCGCACAGCGGCATTGTCTGCCACGGCGGCGAGGTATTGAGTGGAGCGGATCTCGCCGGAATTGGCAATCTTCCGGCTCTTGTGTTCTTCAATGCCTGCGAGGCAGGGCGGATACGCAGAAGAGGTGGCGGCGTACACCGCGCGATCGAACGGAACACGGGCTTCGCCGAAGCCTTTTTGCGTGGGGGCGTCGCCAATTACGTAGGAACTTACTGGCCGGTTGGCGACAGCGCCGCGGAAGCGTTCGCGGCTGCATTTTACGGCGGCCTGGCCGGCGGCCAACCAATCGGCGAGGCGCTTGTGGCCGCGCGTCGGGTGGTCAAAGACGAAATACAGTCCTCCGACTGGGCCGGCTACATGCACTATGGCGCTCACGATTTTGCTCTGAAACAGCGGTGAGGATCTCCCACGGTATCGCAGAGGCGCGCCGTTCAGCCGATCAATTCCTGAAAAGCCGCCAGCGTTGGCAAAGACGCGTCTGGCGAAAGCTCATGTCCCGCCCCTTCCACTGGAACCAGTCTGGTTTTGGCAGGGATAAGAGCCAGGGCGCCACGCATTTCATCCAACGTTCCAAAGGGGTCCCGCGAGCCATGTACGAAGAGCGCGGGCGCCTGGATCCGTGAAAAATGCGCCGTGCGAAGCTGATGTGGTGTTCGCGGCGGGTGCAGGGGATAGGAAAGCAGCAGCAGGCCGTCGGCGAGCTCCGGATTGGCGGCGGCGGCCATGCTGGCCTGGCGTCCGCCGTAAGAATGACCGCCGAGAAACACCCTTTTGGGTCCCCCGCCGCCGGAGATTGCGGCGGGTTCTGCAAGAAGGTCCCGCACGGCCAATGTGGCGCGCCGCAAACCCTCGCGGTCCTGATCCGAAGATCCCAGCGGCGGACCCTTAGCCCGAGCCTGGCGGAAGGGCAGGTCGCACCGCAGCACGAGAAATCCAGCTTCGGCGAACGCGATCGCCATTGCCAGCAACAGAGGAGAGCGGCAGTTCGATCCCGCGCCGTGTGTCAGCACGAGCCCTGCGATACATCGTTCCAGAGGCCGGTGCAGGAATCCGCGCACAGGGAGGCCATCGGCGCAGTTTTTTTCAAACGGCTCAAAGGCGGCCTCGGGTCGATTCATAACATTTGTATCCCGCCCTCACGTTAAAAATGGGCCAAGACGAAACGGCAAACGCGAGATCAGCGTCTCAGAAAAATCAACGACGGGCTCTCCGATGCCGCCCATTATCACGCGTCTGCTTACCGTCCTTCTCCTGTCGAGCTCGCTCCTCCGGGCCGATCGAGTAATCATACATTCGGTGGACGTGCGAGGCAGCCGCCGGCCGCTGGCACTGGAAACGCAGGCTGGAGAAACCCTTGATGCCGCCCGGCTCAGCCGCGACGTGCACCATCTCTGGGCCACCGGGTGGTTCAGCGATATCCGCGTAGAGAGCACAGAAACGCCGGCTGGACCCGACATCGTTTTTCATCTTACCGAAAGACCTCGTCTTTACCTGCGGCGAGTCGAGTTCGAACCGAAGAAGGAAAAGCAGGAACTCGGGCTGGAGCCGGGGTCGCCGATCGATGACGCCCGCGCACAAAGGATCGCCAACTCGATCAGAACCGCCCTGGTTGAGGACGGCTATACTCATGCCAAAGTAAACGCGGAAGTGGTTCCCGTGGGACCTGACCAGGCGGACTTGCGCCTGCGAATTGAGGAGGGTCCTCAATACCGGATCCGCGAGGCACGCTTCAGCGGCAACACAGCTTTGCCTGAGAGCGATTTGCAGCGCGCCCTGCGTGCGACCCGCGTACGCCGCATATTATTCTGGAAAACCCGCCCGCCCTTGACCTCCAGCGCCCTGGATACCGACGTGGCCCGATTGCAGTCGTTCTACCTTTCCCGCGGCTATTTCGACGCCCGCGTGCAGCAGGGTCCGGTTCAAAAAGAGGGTGAGCTGGCGAGCGTAACCTACTCGGTTGATTCCGGGCCGCAATATAAGACTGCGCAGGGAGTCCCTTTCTCTGCCGGCGAGCTATGCCGCTGTCTTTTTAAACAGCGCCGGGAATCGGAAAAGGAAGGCAAGCTGGATTTTGCGGCGCGCATTGAAGCCGAAGAGATCCGGGACGAGCGGCTCGTCAATTTCACGATGAGCATCGACGCGGGGCCGACGTACACGGTCGGCCGTATCGATTTTCGCGGAAACCACAAGTTTCGAGACGGCACTCTGCGCCGGGCGATGCTGCTCGATGAAGGCGCTCTATTCAACCTGGATTTGCTGCGGCGCAGCGTAGTCCGCCTGAACCGGATGAACATTTTTGAGCGCATTGATCCGAGCAGTGTGCTGATCGCGCGGCAGCGCTCGGCCGGGCGGGCGGATGTCGTGATTTCCCTGAAGGAGAAGCGCCCGGGCGTCTGGTCGATTTCCGGTCCCGTTGGTCCTCCTTCGATTGCCGGTCCGTTGCAGGCTACGGTGGCCTCGCGCTTGCCGGCCTGGGGCCGGGGACCGTTTGAGACTTCCACGTACTTCGCCACTCTGAGCCTGGTGGGTTTCTATCGTCCTCTCGTGAGGTTTTTGCCGTATACACTCCCCAAGCCCTTTTTCCCGGTGCTGGGCATCCAGCGCCCGTTTTTGCCGGGACAGCAATGGCAATCGGGCTTCTTTTTGTCCCCGCAACTGGCTCCGCCGGCGATGCTGGCGAGTTACGGAATCACACAGTTTCGCGGCGGAGTCACGCTGGGAGGCGGCGGCACGCCGCCGCCCGTGATCGCGCAAGTGGAACGCACAATCCGGGCGGGGCAGGATGCGGCGCCGGAGCCGGCGGAACCGCGCCCGCTTATCTGTGAGATGCCCCGATCGCGCTGGGCTCCGCTGCAATCGGCGGCAAATTTTTTGCTGAATCTGCTGCCCGCCTATCTGGTGGGCTTGTAGGCAATACAGTCAATCTCGACTTTGGTGCCGAGCCCGGGCAGCGTCGCTTGCACCGTGGTCCGGGCGGGGCGAATGTCGCCGAAAAATTCCGAATAGACCTGATTCATCGCGGCGAAATCCTTAACGTCGGTGAGAAACACCGAACACTTGACCACATCCTGAAGATCCGCCCCACAGGCCTGTAAAATTCTTCGAATGTTTTCGAGGGTCTGGCGCGTCTCACTGCCAACGTCGCCGAGCTTGAACTGGTTGGTAGCCGGATCGAGCGGTCCCTGCCCCGAGACATAGATGAAATCTCCGGCTCGAACCGCATGCGAATAGGGTCCCCGAGGGCTGGCCGCCCCGGGGGCAATAATCCTCTGTAACATCCGCTGTCTCCTGATGTTTTGGACTTGAACTGCTGAGTTTCTGCGGGATGGCGTCTTGCTGGACGCCCCGCGAGCCGGCCGGGCGAACAGCGCAGCGATTTCACTGGAGTTTGCCCCGGCCTTCCACCCGGAACACCTGCTCCACCTGGTCGCCGCGGATACCGTAGACCTGCTCATGCAGATTCATCGCCACGCACACATGGTTGGGGATGATGCGGAGGCGCTCCCCGATATGGAAACGGCGGCCGCATTCGCGCACGTCCAGAAAGCCGTGCTCCTCGTTCATGTTGTAGAACACGGCCTGCGGCGCCTCGAGTACGTAGCCGAAACTGGCCTCGTTCGAGCCTGCCAGGTGATCGGAAGAAAACGTCTTGGAACCGCCGTCCACGATCACATATCCGGAGCGGGCGTTCGAGACTACAGTCGTCAGGATGCTGACGGCGCAATCCTCGAGCGTGGCCATGCCGCTCCGCACGCAATTGATGTCGTTGAACACGTAGGTGCCTGGCCGAATCTCATTAATTCCGGGAAATTCGTGGGATTGAAACACCAGAGGCGTGGACCCCGCGCTTACTATCTTTAAGGGCAGGCCGGCTCTGCGGAAATCCTGGACAATGCGCTCCATATCTCGTGCCAGGCGATCCAGCAGCGGCCTGTTCTCCCGCCGGGCCGACCGGATGTGGCCGGGGTAGCACGCCACTCCCTCCAGGGTGAGATTGGGCAGGTGCGTGATTTCCCGCGCCAGAGCAACCAAATCCTCACCCACGGCCACGCCGACGCGGTGCATACCGACGTCAGCCTCCACCAGCACAGCGACATTTACACCGGCAGATTTGGCGGCATCCGACAATTCCCGAGCGGCCTCGACGCTGTCGAGCGCCACCGTCAGCTTGGTTTGCCGGGCAACTTGCATGAGCCGCCGCAGCTTGCTCTCGCCGATGACCGGATAGGCCACCAGCAGATCGGGGGTGCCGCTCGATAGCATGACTTCGGCTTCGCCCACTTTGGCTACGGTCAAGCCGGCGGCTCCCAATTCAATCTGCTTGCGGCCAATGGCCGGCGTCTTGTGCGTTTTGGTATGCGGGCGCAGGCGCAGGCTGTGCTGTTTCGCGTATAGCGCCACCCGGCAAAGGTTCGCTTCCATGCGGTCGAGATCTATGAGAAGCGCCGGGGTTTCCAGTTCCGAGATATGCATAATCCTTGGAAATTGCCAGCTTATCACAGGCAAGAGCCGCTTCCAGCGCCGTGTGTCATCGCCGCCACAGCTTCGCGGGACGCGGCGAGCCGTTGCCCGGCACCGCCCCGGAGAAGCCTTTTCGGCACACTTTAAGGGATGGAACGTCGAAGAATAGGGGTATCGCTGTATGTTTCCGCTTCCTTTGATGTGCGAAAGTGCGAAATTGGACCCATGTCGGGAACGATTTTGATCGCTGGGGAAGACCTCGGGGTGTGTTCTCACCTCAAGCGCCTGCTCATCGCCCGGAACTACGAAGTGGTGACGGCGGGCGGGGGCCCGGCAGCCCTGGCGGAGTTTTACCGCTCCCGCCCAGATTTGCTTCTGCTGGATGCGGCGGCTCCCGGGCGCGATGGCTTCGACGTGTGCCGGCAACTAAAAAACAATCCGCAGACCCGGCTCACCCCGGTAATCCTGATCGGCGGAGATCCCGCCACCAAAGCCCGCCTGCGGGGAATTGACGCCGGCGCGGACGGCGTACTCACCAAGCCTTTGAATGCTCAGGAGTTGCTGGCCTGGGTGCGTTCCCTGCTGCGCCTGAAGGCCTACACCGACGAATTGGACAGCGCAGAAGCCATACTGTTTGCTCTGGCGCGCACCATCGAAGGCAGAGATCCTCGGCTGGAAGGCCACTGCGAACGTCTGGCTGAATACTCCTCCCGTTTGGGCAAAGTTCTCGGCCTCGCTCCGGAGCAAATCACTGCCTTGCGACGGGCCGGCATCGTGCACGACATCGGCAAGGTAGCGGTGCCTGACTCGATTCTTCTGAAACCGGCGCGCCTGACGGCGGAAGAATGGAAGGTCATGCGGGAGCACCCTGTCGTCGGCGAAAAAATCTGCGCTCCCCTGCATTCATTTCGCCTGGTACTGCCGATCATCCGTCACCATCACGAGAAAATGGACGGATCCGGTTACCCTGATGGGCTGCGGGGAAACGAAATACCGATCACCGCCCGCACATTGCAACTGGTCGACCTGTATGACGGCTTGACGACACAACGCCCCTACCGCCGCGCTTTGCGCCACTCCGAAGCCTTGGCCCGCATCGAGCGGGAGGTCGAACAAGGCTGGTGGGACGCCCGCATTTTCTCCAAAATGAAGGAAATGTTTCAGAATGGCAACGGCCGCCGCGGAAGCCCGGCCGAGCCCAAGAGCCTCACGGTGGCGCTATCCCCTGCCCGAGACACGGGCCACAATTCGCTATTGGAACTCGGGGCCGCATGGAGACCTCGGGTTGCGGGCTTCCGGTGAGGAATTCGCCCGCGCCGCACTACTGTTCCCCGACAAGCAAGCCGATTTGAGCAACTGAGGCGCCCCAACCGCACGCAGAGGCCCTCAAGGAGAATCGCCGCCGCTTGCAAGCGCTCCCTACGACTGAAAAAGCGCCGGCCCGCAGCACCATTCGCATCGCCATCGCCGACCCCCATACGCTGTTTCGGGCCGGCCTCCGGAAGCTGCTGGCGGCAGAGGAAGATTTCGATGTCGTCGCCGAAGCCGGAGAAGGGTCCGAAATTCTGCCGCTTCTCGAAGCCTACCATCCGGACGTCTTGCTGCTCGATTTATACCTGGGCGGGGTGGCCGGCCTGGACGTGCTGCGCCATTTGCAAGCTGCGGGAGCCATTGGCCGGCACAGCGGAACCCGCATCCTTGTGTTGACGGCCTCCGAAGACGAGGAGGCTCTCGCCCAGACCATGAAGCTGGGCGCTTCGGGAGTCGTTTTGAAGACCACCGCAACGGAGATGCTGATGCAAGCTATTCGCAAGGTCTCGGGCGGAGAAATGTGGCTCGACGCCCGAATCACGGCCCGTGTAATCAAAAATCTGGCCGAGCCCCGTGCCGCGGGCCGGAGCTATGAGGATGCGACTGGGCTCACGCCGCGAGAACGGGAGATCGCGGCGCTGGTGGGCCAGGGCTATCGGTATCGGGAGATTGCGGAAATGCTCTCCATCAGCGAACAAACGGTAAAGAATCATCTGCGTAATATGTTCCATAAACTTGGCGTTTCCGACCGGCTCCAACTGGCACTCTATGCCATCCATCACAATCTCTAAGTTTTTCCAAGCGGTAAGTCTTCTCAAGCCTTTGGGATTCCGGCCGATAAGAATCTGCTATGAAGAAGCAGACGCCAACCGTTCTGGTGGTGGATGACGACCCGGCTGACCAGTTCCTGGTCCAGGAAGCAATGAAGATCGTCAATCTCAACTACAATCTGCGCCTCGTTTCAGACGGGGACGAAGCGCTCGATTATTTGTTCGGGCGAGGCCGCTACGGGGACCGCTTCCGCGCGCCGCGTCCCGACCTCATTCTGCTGGATCTGAACATGCCCCGTTTTAACGGCCGGCTGGTGGCCCGCGCGATCAAAGGCAATCCCTATTTAAAAAAAATTCCCGTGGTTGTGCTCAGCACCAGTTCGCAGGAAGAAGACATCGAGGAACTCTACTCGATCGGCGTGAACTCCTACCTGCAAAAGCCAGCAAACTTCGAGGAATTTACCGCCGCCATGCGGGATTTGAGCAATTACTGGCTCGAACGGGCGTCGTTGCCGCCGCAGTGGATCTAAATAGAACCGGGTCGGACCGCCACGGCGGGGCTGCGCCGGACCTGCCAGTACCCAGGCGGGCAATGGCCGACTCGCCTCTTCCACTAGAAACCGGTCGGCGATCAGGTTTTCCCTACCGCGGCCACATGGCCGAGAGCGAACTCCTCGAGATCCTTCCAGCTTCCATCGACTTGCTGCTGCACGAGCGTCAAAGTGTCGATGTGCAAAACAGGCGGCGGACCGAACTGGCGCCAGCGCTGGCTCGACAGCCGCATACTGTAGTCAAAAGTACCTTCGGGCAACTGCTGGCCCAGCGTGATGTGGGGCGTGTAGTTGTAAGCATCTTGCTGGTGGAGGACTCCGGAGTTGAGCACATCATGCATGGCCCTGAATTCGGAACCGCCTTCCGCCAAGGCCAGGTAAATCACCTGCGTCTCGCTGAAGTTTCGGATTCCGTTCAGCCGTACATCGAAAGGCTCAAACTGGGCGATTCGCTGACGGGCAAACTCGATGGCTTCAGAAAGAGGACTATTGAGAGGACGAGGAGCAAGAACCGTGATGTGAGCGCGGTGGGGACAGCCGGGCGATAATTCGTTTCGTAGCCTCTCCGCGAATCGCGCGACCGGGCCGGCTACGTAAGCCACGATCGCGTAGGAATTTATAAGATCCATCGCAAGGTCTCCCCTTCCTCCCCCGTTCACTTAGTTTTACCTTGAAACCGCCTCCGGATACAACCCAGTACTGGCCCGAAAGGCCCGATTTTCAGGCCGGTAATCCGCATGATCTGCTGCTTGCGCCAGCGCCCTCGAATCGGCATAGACCGGCAGACATAGAGATATAGCCCATTCAACGGCGGGACGTCCGGGAAGAACTAAGGGGGATCGAAAGAGCGGAAGCGGCAAGACACGATGCAATGCCCGCCCGAGCCGGCAGGGGCCGCCTTCCGACGGCCGGCTGCGGCCGGTCAGGTCACGGCTTCCCAGTTCCCTTGCCCGCCTGGCCGAAATGCTTCCGCGCCATTTCAATGAAGGCCTGCGTGGATCGTGACAAATACCGGTCGGTGCGATACGCCAGGCCGAGTTCGCGCTGGAGATGGGGCTCGGCCAGCGGTACCAGCGTCAGCAAGCCGGCTTTGACTTCCGCGCTCGCATAACTGCGGCTCAACAATGAAATGCCCAGCCCGATGCTGACAAACTTCTTGATCGTTTCGACTCCCGACAGTTCCATCGTGACATGCACGGGCGTGCCTGCCGCGCGAAACATTTCATCGAGCATCTCGCGGGTACGGCTGGCGCGGGGAAAAATCCACGGATAACGCGCGATTTCCGCCACGGTGACGCTGCGCTGGGAGGCCAATGGATGATCCGGCGGCATGGCCACATCGACCCGCTCCTGGAACAGCGGAATGGTGGCGATCTCTTTTACATTGACCGGAAGGCTCACAAACCCGAGATCGAGCGAGTCTTCCTGGAGCTTCTGAACGATCTTGGTCGTGAAGTTGCGATAGATCGTAATTTTCACTTCCGGGTGCTTCTTCTTGAAAGCGGCAAAAACTTTCGGCAGCAGGTAGAGGCAGCTTGCCTCGGTGGCTCCCAACATCAGATGGCCGGCGGGATCGGGCATGAGGTCGCGCAAGGCCTCCATAGCCTCCTTCTGCACATTGAGAATCTTGCCGGCGTGGTCCAGCAGCAGCAAACCAGGCTGGGTGAGGAAGACTTTTTTGCCGATGCGGTCGAACAAGCGTACCCCAAACTCATCCTCCAACTGGCGGATCTGTGTGCTGATCGCGGGTTGCGTCAAGCCCAGCTTTCCGGCCGCCCGGGAGAAATTTTTTAACCGGGCGACCTCCACGAAGCTGCGAAGCTGGTCAAAATCCATGGCGGCGACAGGGCGATTGTGAAACAATGATTTTTCAGTATATGCACGCGCTTGCGGCCGTGCAAGAACGCCGTGGATTTTGACCAAATCGCGACTTTCGTCGAGGTGGCCCACGCGGGAAGCTTCTCGCGGGCGGCACAGCGCCTCTACCGGACGCAGCCGGCCGTGAGCACGCAGGTGCGGCTGCTCGAGAAACAGTGCGGGCAGGCGCTGTTCGTGCGGCACGCGAGGCAAGTCGAACTGACCGTGGCGGGCAAAACTCTGCTCCGCTACGGCGAGCGCCTGCGCGAGCTGCGGGACGCCGCTTTGGCGGAGCTCGATCTGATGCGGCGGCGTCCGCGCGGCATGGTGGCGATCGCGGCCAACGAAGCCACGGTGCTGTATGTGCTGCCGGCGGCCATCCTTCAATTCAAGCGCGATTACCCGGATGTCCGCCTGGAAATCACCCGCAACTTCTCTCGTAAAATCATCGAGAAGGTCCTCGAGAACACTGTGGATTTCGGCGTGGTCACGCTGCCTTTCAAGCACGCCCACCTGAACATTTTGCCGATTCATCGCGATGAAATGGCGGTGCTGACGCCGCCCGGACACCCGCTGGCGCAACGTGACTCGGTAAAGCTGGAGGAAGTCGTCGAGTATCCGCTGTTGTATCCGAAGACTGGCCAGACCCGCCTCCAACTCGACCGCCATCTGCGCCGCTTTCAGGACCGGCTGAAAATTTCGATGGAACTGGCCAGCGTGGAAACCATCAAGAAGTTCGTCGCCAGCGGCATCGGCGTGACCCTTATGAGCAGCGCTTTCGCACAGGCCGAACAGGCCGCCGGCCTTCTCAAGGTCGTCCCGCTCGAAGACAAGATTTACCGGGATCTAGGATTGATTTACCACCGCCACAAGTACATATGCCCGGTGGCCGAAGCCTTTCTGAGCACGATGCGGCGCTGCTTTGGAATCGGCGGGCCCGGACACCCGGGCGCGACTCGCCCGGGATAAGACAAGATCGAAGCAGCCTTAGAGCGGCGTTTCGATCGGCGCGGGATTCTCTCGCGCGCCGCTGCCCGCGCTTTCGGAAGGCGGCACCATCCATTGGGCCTCTTCAAATCCCACATATTTGCACAGCAGCAACGTTCCGGTTTCCGTCTCAAGCACGTCCCCCACATCAATGGGGCGTTCGGCCCCATCGGCGCGCATTTTCTTCCAGGCCGCATACGGACTGGTGGCCTCAAGCTCGCCGTTAGCCTCGTAGTCCCTTCTCTTCAGCCGCGCGGGGGCGGGTGACGGCCCCGCTTGCCGGAAATGGAGCCGTTGCGGCTCCTTCAGGTAGTGGATACGATAGCGAGGCATGCTGTTATTTTGCACCAAAGCATTTGCCTGGAGGAACGGTTTTTTCCATGTGGCGTAAAGGCGCGTTGTTCCCGGCGGAGCACTCCATCAGCCGGGATCGAAGAACCGGGGCCGTCGTTCACCAGGTCACAAATCACCCTTCGATCAATCATCCATCCTATTTTCTGCATTCATCGTTTACTCCGGACCAGAAAGCGCTCTTGTTCACGTCTTACCGCAGCGGCGCGCCCCAGCTATTCGAAGCGGCTTTCCCGGCCGGCGGCATCCGGCAGCTTACCGAGGGCCCGCCGATCCACCCTTTCTCGCCGGCCATTGCGCCGGATGGCAGCCGCGTGTTTTTTGTCCGCGGCGGCAGCCTTTGGGCAGTCGACCGCGCAACGCTGGAAGAGCAGCTTATTTTCGAGCTGTCAGGATCCCAATTAGGAGAATGCTCGTTGAGCCCGGATGGTTGCTGGATCACCGCCGCCTGCAAGCGCGGCGGCAGCGCCGGCATCGCAGTGGGCCGGGCCGATGGCGGCGCCTGGCGGGTGATTCCGTTTCCCCGAACCGTCATTCATCCGCAATTCTCTCCGGTCGAACCCGAGTGGATCGAGTTCGCCGGCGATCCGGCTCCGCGCATGCACCGGGTGCGCCGCGATGGCTCCGGCCTGGAATGCCTTTACGAAAACACTAACGATGAGTTCGTCGTTCACGAAACGTTTCTTGGGCTCACGGGGGACCTGGTGTTTGTGGTTTGGCCCCGGGCCCTGAAGCGCATGAACTGGCGAACCCGGGCCATCGAAACCATCGCCGAGTGCAACGCCTGGCACATCGCGCCGAACCGCGCCGGCACAGTCGTCCTCTGCGACACGAATCATCCGGATGCGGGCGTGCAGCTTATCCGCGTGGCGAGCGGAGAACGGAAAACTCTTTGCTATCCGGAAGCCTCGAATCAGGGCACCCAGTGGCGAAAAGCGCGCTACGCCCTGGCCGAGGATTGGGCCGCAGCCCGATCCGAAAAAGAGGCCGCCCTGAGCTGGATGGAAATGGCCGCCGACACGGTCTACGGACCGCAATGGACCCACCCCCACCCTTCCTTTTCGCCCGATGAAAAGCTGGTTGCTTTCGCAAGCGACCGCACTGGTTTTACACAAGTCTACGTGGCCGAGCGAGACGAATAGGTTTCCGCCACGCTAGTCGCAGCAAATCCCGCTACACGTCCACAGGCACGCGCAGGCCGTCGTTGAACCGGTTGGTCAGGTTGGCAGTGCCAATAGTGAGGGTGAGCTCCACAATTTGCTCGGCGTTAAAGTACTTGCCCAGTTCATCCAGATCCTCCTGGCGCACTCCGGATGGATGCTTGGTTAGAAGCCGGGCGTAGCGCACGGCCGCGCGTTCCTCCGGGGTAAACACCTCCCGCCGCACGCCTCCGGGGTCCTTTAACGCCTGGATCTGTTCTTCAGTCACGCCTTCCCGCTTCCCCGAAGCGGTATGAGCGCGGCTTCAATACTCGCAGTAATTGCTTACGGAGGTGGTCAGATAAGCCAGCTCCTTGATTTTGGGAGAGAGCGCCCCGGGGGCCCAGACCGCCTTGTAGAAATCGAGGAATGTGCGCATCGCCTCCGGCTTGTTCGCCATAAACTTAAAGAAGTTTATGACCTTGCCGGTTTTCTGTTCCATGTTCTGGTAGATGGGCCGAACGGATTCGGGGAGCTTTTCCTTCTCGACAGGCAGGATCGTCATGGTAGGCCTCACAGTTTCAGCAATTCCCGAAGCCGGCGGGTTTGAGCCCGGCTCACGGGAATTTCCGTGTGTTTTTTATCGTCCATCCGGAGCTGATAGCTCGATTTGAACCAGGGCACAACTTCTTTGATTTTATTGATATTCACAAGATAGGAGCGGTGGGCGCGCCAGAAACTCGCGGGATCGAGGCTCGATTGCAGCTCCTCGATCGTGCGGTAGTTTGATTGCCCTTCGATCATCGTTGCCACGATGGTGATGAGGCCGTCATCAATGGTGGCGTAAATCACATCCTCGGAATCGACGAGAAAGAGCCGCCCGGCTTGCTTCACCAGCAGCTTGGTGCGGGCGCCGGGACGGGGCGCGCTCTGGGGAAAAGCTTCGGCGTCGATTCTGGCGCCCGCTCCCAGCCTGGACTCGACCAGGCGGCGGACGCGGTCCAGAGAAATCTGGAGCCGGGACTTGTCGATCGGCTTCAGCAAGTAATCGACGGCGTTGACTTCGAAGGCCTCCACGGCATATTGATCATAGGCTGTCGTGAAGATGATGTGCGGCAGGACTCCACCCTGATTTTGCAAGCGCCGCACCACGCCCATCCCGTCCAAGCCCGGCATTTGGACATCCAGCAGCACCAGATCGGGCTCGTGCGCGTGAATCAGTTGTAGCGCTTCGAGCCCATTTGTGCCGGCGCCGACCAAGTCGATGCCCGGACATTCGCGCAGCAGGTAGCACAGCTCCTCGCGGGCCAGTTGCTCGTCGTCAACTACCAGCGTAGAGAGGCTCGGGGCAGAAATCTGCTTCTCGGCCGTATGCGACATGTCTTTCCGGGTGGTGTCAAAAGTATATCATGCGCCCTCCGGACCCACCAGCCGCGGTTGCCAAGGGTCCTATTTTCAGAAAAGATGTAGACTGGCGGACGGTGCTGTCATGACGGCGTCCAGAAGCGTACTGGTGATTGGAGGTACGCAGTTCATCGGCAGGGAGCTCGTGCGCCGGCTGCTGGCACGCGGCGACCACGTCGCCATTTTGCACCGCGGCAGATCGCAAATTCCTCCCGAGGCTAGCGAAATCCTTTGTGATCGCAACGATACCGGCGCCGTGCGCCGGGCGCTGGCGGGCCGCCGGTTTGACCTTGTCTTCGATAACGTTTACGACATCGAGCGCGGCACAACCGCTACGCAAGTGCAGGCCGCGGCGGAGGCCTGCGCGGGGCGCGTCCGGCGGTACGTTTTTATGTCCAGTGTGGCCGTTTACCCCGAGGGTCTGGATTGGGAAGAGGACGCCCGGCTTGTCTCAGTTGGCCAATCCAGCGAATATGCAGTCAACAAAGCGGAATCCGAGCAGATGTTGTTCCGCATGCATCGGGAACGCGAGTTTCCCGCCGTCACCCTGCGGCCCCCGTTCATTTACGGACCTGAAAACCCGTACTACCGCGAGTCTTTTTTTTGGGATCGGATTGTGCGTGGACGGCCGGTGCTTATTCCGGAAGATGGAGCCCGGCTCATGCAGTTCGTCTATGTAAAAGATCTGGTCTGGGCCGCCCTCAAAGCTGCGGAAGCCCCTGTTGCGCCAGGCCAGGCCTACAACATTGCCAACGCCACGCCCGTGACCCAAGTTGAGGCCGTGCGGGCACTGGCCGCGGCGGCGGGGCTTCCCGCCGGGCTGGTCTTCGTCCCCCGGCAGCGGATTGCGGCCGCCGGCGGAAATGTCTTCCAGCCGCCCTTCTATTTCGGCGAATACCTCGATTTGCCTTCGATAACCGTATCCATTGCAAAGGCGCGGCGCGAGCTCGGGTTCGAGCCCACGGCTTTCGCCGCAGGACTCCGGGAGACGTATCAGTGGTACGTGGCTCAGAAACGGCCGGAGCCGGATTTTTCCTGGGAAGACCGGCTGCTGAAAAACTGCACCACGGGTTAGAGGCTAATGAGGATGGAGGCCGGGAGAGGCTTTCTGTGCCGCAGGGGAGGAACCATCGCCCCGGCGGATGCCGCTTTAACTACTCGATGCGGTTATAATGCGTTTTCATAGGCGCGCGGCACTAGTGCGCCCAGCATGAAGAAATGGAGAAGGGAAAGTGAAAACCAGATTGCTTGTTTTGCTGGCGTCTGCGGCGCTCACCTGGGCGCAGGAGCAACCCAAAGCGGCGCCGGCTGCGCCGGCAGAGCGCGAGCCCGGACTTTACGCCACCATTAACACATCGATGGGGCCGATTGTCTGCAAGCTGTTCGAGAAAGAGGCGCCGCTGGCAGTCGCAAATTTTGTCGGCCTTGCCCGCGGTACCAAAGAATGGACGGATCCCAAGACCGGGCAGAAGGTGAAGCGCCCTCTGTACAATGGGACAATTTTCCATCGCGTGATCCCGGGCTTCATGATCCAGGGCGGCGACCCGCTCGGAACCGGAATGGGCGACCCGGGGTACAAATTCAAAGACGAGTTCGTGGCCTCTTTGAAGTTCGACCAGCCGGGGCGGCTGGCGATGGCTAACTCCGGGCCGAACACCAATGGAAGCCAGTTCTTCATAACAGAAGTGCCGACGCCGCACCTGAACAACCATCACACGATCTTCGGCCAAGTCGTGGAAGGGCAGGATCTGGTCACCAAGATCGCCAACGTGCCGCGCGATTCCAATGACAAACCGCGCACGCCTGTGGTGATTCGGAGCATTCGGATCCAGCGTTATCCCTTGGCCGCAGCGGCCAAGAGCGCAGCTCCCTCGGGCAAGACGGGAACCGCCAAAAAAACGCCGCCGGCAGCGAATGCGACTTCCGTAAAGAAGTGAATTGCGGGCCCGCGCGTTCTTCTAGCGTTTGCCTGAATTGCCGACATACAACAGGAAAAATGGCCCGGCGGATTCGGAGGAAAATCCGCCGGGTTTCGAGTTCAGGCGGGTTGCTGCATGTTGACAGACGCCTGTAAAGGGCGCCGCCAACCCTTTTGTGCATGTTTACGAAGTTAGACGCAAAAGGTTCCGGAAAGTCATCATCCGCGGAAATACTTCCTGCGGCGGATGATGCCGGCCGAAAACTGCTGGCTTGGTTTCACCGCACCCGCCGTCCTCTTCCCTGGAGAAATACGTCTGACCCGTACCGGATCTGGATTTCAGAAGTCATGCTGCAACAGACCCGGGCGGCAGCCGCCGTGCCTTACTATGAGCGGTTCTTGCAGCGCTTCCCCGATCTGAATTCGCTCGCGCAATCGAGCGAAAGCGAGCTGCTGCAATGCTGGAGCGGGCTCGGCTACTACTCCCGGGCGCGCAACCTGCGGCGGGCTGCACAATACATGGTCTCGAGAATGAGCGGCGTGTTTCCGTCCCGATATATAGAGTGGAAAGAACTGCCGGGGGTCGGACCTTACACGGCGGCCGCCGTGGCGAGCATTGCATTTGGCGAGCCGGTCGCGGTATTGGACGGCAACGTCGCGCGGGTCCTCGCCAGAATTACCAACCACTCCGGCGACATCCGCTCCGCGCGTGTGCGAGGGACGTTGCGGCGGCGCGCTCAGGCTTGGCTTGAAGCGACTCGATCCAATGGCAAGGAGGGGAGCTGCGCCTCCGGAACTGCCAATACGGCTGGAGATTTTAATCAGGCGCTGATGGAACTCGGAGCGACCATCTGCGTCACGCAGAACCCGCGTTGCTTGCTGTGCCCGGTAGCGGGGCATTGCCAGGCTTTGCTCTTCGGCATGCAGAACAAGCTGCCCGTACGGCTGGAATCCCGGCGGCCGGTGCAACTGCGGATTGCCGTGGCTGTCGTCGAGAGGGGCCGGAAGTTGCTGCTTCGGCGGCGGCCGCCGCACAGCTCTCTGATGCCGGGATTCTGGGAGCTACCCCAAGCGGAGAACGAGCCGCCCGATCCGGATTGCTTCGCTTCCCTGGGCCTGACATTGAAAGAGCGGCTGTGGGAGTTCCGGCACTCGATTACCTACCGTAACTATACAGTAACGGTGTTTCGGGGCGTGCTGCGAGGGCCCGCTCCCGCAAGCTTTCGATGGCGCGCCGTGGAGGAACTGCCCAAGATTCCGCTGACCACCATCACCAGGAAGGCTCTCAAAGCCATAACCGGAGTGTAGCGGAGGCAAGCGCGGATCGACGCAGCCGGCGGCGCAGGGCTTGGCGAGGTTGCCGGCAAAATCCACAGCGGTTTTGCATTCTTTTGCGGGCGCGCCAGAGTCTGGCAACTGGCCGGAAGGTGGCCAGCCGGGGCAGGCTTACAACGAGATGTGCCGCAGGCGCAGGGCGTTCCCGACAACGGATACCGAGCTGAAGCTCATGGCCGCGCTGGCAATGATCGGATTCAGCAACAATCCGAATGCCGGATAAAGCACGCCGGCCGCAATCGGCACGCCCAGCAAATTGTAAACGAAAGCGAAAAACAAATTCTGGCGGATATTGCGCATCGTTGCCGCGCTGAGTCGGCGTGCGCGGACGATGCCGCGCAAATCCCCTTTGACCAAAGTAATTCCAGCGGACTCTATGGCCACGTCGGCGCCCGTGCCCATCGCGATGCCCACGTCCGCCTGCGCCAGCGCGGGAGCGTCGTTGATGCCGTCGCCCGCCATAGCCACAATCCTTCCTTCGGCTTGGAGCCGCTTGACGATTTCGCCTTTCCGGTTGGGAAGCACACCGGCTTCCACCTCGTCGATGCCGATTTTCCTGGCCACGGCTTGGGCGGTTGCGGAATCATCGCCTGTCACCATGACAATCCGAATTTTCTCGCGGTGGAGCGCTGCGAGCGCCTCGCGGGTCGACTCCTTGATTGGATCCTCCACCACCAGCAAGCCGGCAGGCCGGCCGTCAATCGCGGCCAGCAGCACGGTCGCGCCGTCTGCCTGGAATCCTCGGGCGCGCTCGGAGAGGGGCGCCGCGTCAACACCCAAGTCCTCCATCAATAGAAAACTGCCCAACGCGACGCGCCGGCCTTCCACGGTTCCGGTAACTCCCTTGCCGGGAACCATCCGAAAATCGGAGGGAGAGGCGAGCGGCAGGCCGCGCTTCCGCGCTTCTGAAACGATCGCGCCGGCCAAAGGGTGCTCGCTTGCCTTTTCCAGGCTGGCTGCCAGGCGCAGGAGCTCGGCTGCGTTTTGTGAATCTTCCTCGAGAAATTTCCCCTCCTGAAAAGCGATTGCCGCCTTGAGCTGCGGCTTGCCTTCGGTCAGAGTTCCGGTTTTATCGACGACGAGGGTATCGACTTTTTCAAAAATCTCGAGCGCCTCGGCGCTTCGGATCAGCACGCCCGAAGTCGCTCCGCGACCCATCCCGACCATGATGGACATCGGAGTCGCCAGACCCAGCGCGCAGGGGCAGGCGATGATCAACACCGCGACGGCATTGACCAGAGCGTGAGCCAGACGGGGCTCAGGGCCGGCTTGAGCCCAGACAATGAAAGTGATGGCCGCGGCCAAGACCACGGCCGGAACAAATACTTGGGAAACTTTATCGGCGAGCCGCTGTATCGGGGCGCGGCTGCGCTGAGCTTCACTGACCTGGCGCACGATTTGAGCCAGAAGCGTTTCGGCGCCCACGCGCTCCGCCTGCATGATGAAGCTGCCAGGGCCGTTCACAGCGCCTCCGGTCACGCGATCGCCGGGCCCCTTCTCGACCGGAATCGGCTCGCCGGTGAGCATCGATTCGTCGATCGAGCTGCTGCCTTCTAGAATGCGGCCATCCACAGGAACGCGCTCGCCCGGCCGGACGCGAAGCCGGGCTCCGGGCCCGATTTGTTCCAGAGGAACATCCCGTTCCTCTCCATTGGGCTGAACCAGGCGTGCAGTCTTCGGCGCGAGATTCAACAGAGACCGGATAGCCGCCGAGGTCCGGCCGCGAGCACGGAGTTCCAGCACTTGACCGAGCAAGACCAATGTCGTGATGGCAGCGGCCGCTTCGAAATAAACCTCGGGACGGCCAGTGTGGCCGCGAAAAGCCTCTGGAAAAATGCCAGGCCATAACGCGGCGATCACGCTATAGAGGTAAGCGGCTCCCGTGCCCATGCCGATCAGAGTGAACATGTTGAGGCTGCGGTTTACCAGAGAGGCCCAAGCGCGCTCGAAGAACGGCCATGCGCCCCAGACCACGACCGGAGTGGCCAGTGCAAGTTCGAGGAGCGCAGGCAGATGGCCGAAAAGCATGGAGACCAGCAGCGGCGCTGTGAGCGCCGCGCTCACCCAGAACCGGCGAGTCATAGAAACCAGCTCCGGGTTGGGCTCTTCGGCCAGGAGGGCAGTGCGCGGCTCCAACGCCATGCCGCAGATCGGGCAGGAGCCAGGGGCGCTCCGCACGATCTGCGGATGCATTGGACAAACATATTCCACGCGCAGCGGCGTTCGCGGTTCCAGCGCCATGCCGCACGCCGGGCATGCCTCCGGGCCGGCTCGCACCACCTCCGGATGCATCGGGCAGGTGTATTGAGCCGACGCCTCAACAGCCGCCGGACGGGTGATCGTCGGGGCGGCGGGGACGGGCTCCAAGTATTTGTCGGGTTCGGCGCGGAATTTTTCCAGGCAGCCACGGCTGCAAAAGTAATAGATTTTGCCGTCGTGTTCGTGCCTTCCGGCGGCGCGCAGCGGATCCACCTGCATGCCGCAAATTGGGTCCTTCTCGCTCTTCCCACCGGGACCCTGGAGAACTGTCAAGAGCAAAGGCATATTTGTTTCGGCAGCCTTGCCGCGAACGGAACTGCTATTGGCCGAGCCTCGGTTCACTTTTGCACATTTTTTGGACCGGAGCCACGTCTACACTCTACTGCAACTGCGCAGGCATGCTGCTTGGATGACGCAGCGCGAGCCAGGACTCAGTCTTTTTCGGCCGCTTTTCTTGGAAATCCCGCCCTTCGGAGGTCGGCCGTGAAACCTTTTGCCGCCGGTGCGGGTTTCAATAAGGGACCATGAACACAGAAATTTCAAAGCGCGTCGGCCATTGCGCTTTGGTCCTGGGGCTTTGTGCAGCACTTCTTCCCGCGCTCTGGCCATACAGCCAAGGACCGGATCCCTTTAAAACAGGAGGGCCGTTTCCTGGCGAATCCAGTTGCGCGGAATCCGGGTGCCACAGCTCGCCGTCGCGGCTAAATAAGGGTCCGGGAATGGTCAGCATCTCTGTGAATCCGTACAAGCCAGGCGAGACCCAGACAATCACAGTTACGGTTTCGGATCCCACCGAGCAGCGGTGGGGCTTTCAGTTGACCGCCCGGCCTGCGAACAACCCGCTGACAAGCGCCGGCAGCTTCCAGCCGCTTGACGGAAACGTACAGGTCGTCTGCGGCAATCCGAAGAGCCTGTCTGGTCCTGTGCCCTGCGACGCCGGAACCATACCCTTCGCGGAGCACACCCTCGCGGGCACCCGGCGCGGCACCCGCGGGGGTGTGACTTTTCAAGTAAATTGGACCGCTCCCGGCAGCGACGTCGGCGACATCATTTTCGCCGCAGCCGGTAATGCGGCGAACGGGAATGACCAAGCCGATTCCCTCGACAACATTTACACAACCAGCGTCACCGTTTCCTCCGCTGGATCGGGCGCGGGACCACCGCCCGAAATCAGCGCCGGTGGAATCGTGGGCGCCGGATTGAGCAATCCGCCGGTCGCGCAGATCTCGCCGAATGGATTGATCAGCATCTTCGGCCAGAATTTCGCTTCGCCAGGCGTGCTTCGCGGCGTGACGGCAGCCGATCTGGTCGACGGTCATTTGCCGTCGAACCTGGCGGGAGTGTGCGTGCAAATCGACTCCCAGCCGGCGCCGATGTTTTTTGTCTCGCCCACGCAGATCAACGCTCAAGCCCCGTCGCTTTCGAGCACCGGCGCGGTGGGCGTGCAGGTGATCCAAAACTGCGGAACATCGGGACAAGTGATCAGCAATATGCAGACAGTGGTGATGCAGCCGGTTGCGCCGGAATTTTTCTTCTTTGTTCACAACCCGGGCGGCGCCAGTCCGGTTGCGGCGACCAACGCAATCACAGGATCTCTCATCGGGCCGCCTGGGCTGCTGCCCGGAGCGGTTTTCGCGCCGGCCAAACCCGGCGATTTCGTAGCGCTCTACGGTACAGGGTTCGGCGCAACCAATCCGAGCTTTGCGGCTGGCGTGCTGCCCGGTGTCATTGCTGCAACGGCAGCCAAGGTCTCCGTGACGCTCAACAACGTCGTGCTCGCGGATTCCGACGTGCTCTATGCGGGCGTAGCTCCGGGCTTCGCCGGACTTTATCAGATCAATATTCACATTCCCGCTAGCATGCCGGATGGGAACCTTCCTGTTTCAGCGAGCATCAATGGGGTTTCCACGCCGCCGGGCGCGTTCCTAACAGTGCAGCGATGAGCGCCGCCGATTGCACTGGCAGCTTGCCGGAAGGCAATTCAGCCTTCTGTTGCGCAGAAGAGGTGTAAAATGTCTGGAGCTGCGGCAACGACGTTTGCATTGGCAACGTTGCAAGCTGAGAAATCAGGCAGCGCACTGGATGCGGCCGGGTTGGTGGTACCTGCTAGCCACGGCGGCCGCAGCGGCAGTTCTGACTGCTGCGGATGGGGTCCCCGGTTCCGAGGCCCCGCTGATCAACGTGGGCGGCGTCGTAAACGCTGCGAGCAGTATTCCTGCGCCCAATAACTTTGTCGCACCGGGGGCGATCATTTCCATTTACGGCACAGGCCTTGCGAAAACGACGCGAGAAGTTCGAGCTTCTGATCTCGACAACGGTTTCCTGCCCGTCACGCTGGACGGGGTCTCCGTCTTCTTCGGTCCGGTGGCGGCGCCTCTCTTCTACATTTCTCCACTACAAATCAATGCCCAGGTTCCATTCGAGTTACAGCCCGGCGAATGGCAAGTGACCGTGCGGGTGGACTCTCTGCAATCCACCGGGTCAGTCGCCGTGCAAGCGTATTCTCCGGGGCTTTTTAATGCGTTTCGCCACAATGATGGAACGCTGGTGAGTAAAGAGGCGCCGGCCAAGCCGGGGGAGTTTATCTTGTTCTTCGGTACGGGATTTGGCCCGCTGCGACAGCCGGCTCCTCTGACCGGGCAACTGGCTCCTTCCGGACAATCCTGGATGGTCAAGCCGGTGCAAGCCACCATCGGCGGGGAAACCCTCGCCCCGGAAGACATTTACTATTGGGGGCTGGCGCCAGGGTATGCGGGTTTGTATCAATTCAATCTGCGGGTCCCCTGGGACGCTCCCGAGGGGAATCTGGAAGTGCTTGTCGGCATTGAGGGGCAATGGTCGCAGAAAGGAATCCTGGTTCCGGTCAGCCATTAATGAGGGCGGCAATAAGAGGGCGGCCGGGACATGTGGATTCCACTGGCCGTTGGGGTGCAGTGCAACACGGTAGCTGCTAGCTGCGCCAGAAGCGCCTGGTCGGGAGGGGGCGAACGTGCGCCACCGAGCCTAAATTCGTGGAAACTCCCTTTGGGTTTCCCGCATTTTTACTGTCAGAGTGGATTTTCGTTGGGCGGGCCGGGAAGCTCGGCTAAAATTGAGAGAGGAGCGCTGTTGATGAGGTTCATTGTTGTTCCGGTAATTTTGTTTGGGGTATGCGGATGGGCTCTTGGCCAAACCGAGGAGCCCAGCCAAGGGTTACGGGAACCGATGAAAAGCGTTGAGTCCCAGCCCGAGAACGGGGTGTATGTGGTAAAGTCGGGCACCCGTGTTCCGCTGGCTCTGATCAACAGCGTGAGCACAAAGCACTCATCGCCGGGCGATCGCATTTATCTGGAATCGGTCTTCCCGATTTTGGTGAATGGCAAGATTGTGATCCCTCCCGGCAGCTACTTCGAAGGCACTGTCACGCAGGTGAAACGGCCGGGGCGGGTGAAGGGCCGGGGCGCGATCTTTATCCGTTTTGACTCGATGATCCTGCCAAATGGGGTGACCCGCGATTTCCGGGCGCGCGTGGGGGGCCTCGACGGCCGTTCCTCCGAAGATTTGGACCGCAAGGAGGGTAAAATCACCAGCGAAGGCAATAAGGCCGGAGATGCGCGCACCGTGGGCGAGGCTGCGGCCGGAGGAGCAACGGTGGGAGCGATCGCAGGTTCGGCTGCCGGAAGCCCCGGGATGGGCGTGGGCATCGGCGCCGCCGCCGGAGCCGCAGCGGGCCTGGCAGGGGTGCTCCTGTCGCGCGGCCCCGATGCCGTGCTGGCTCGCGGCACACAACTCGATATGGTGCTCGACCGCGACTTGACTTTTAACGCCTCTGAGATCAATTTTCCGAATGGGGCGCAGCCGATTCCCATCGAGAGTGGACCGGTGTCTCAACGGGACAGAGCCGTTCCCGCCGTCGGCCGGCGTTTCCCTTACCTAAGATAACAATTACTGGTATCAAGCTCAGAAAGGCAGTGAGACAGCGCGCCGGAGATGCGAAAAGGGATGGTTCCGCGAAGCGCGCGCCGCCCGTTCCGGGTTCCTCGGCCGCCCCCGGGGGTATTCTCCGCCGGTTCTACGAAGCTTTGCTGGGGCATTTCGGCCCACAGGACTGGTGGCCGGGTGAAACACGCTTTGAAATCGTCGTGGGCGCGATTCTCACCCAGAACACGGCCTGGAGCAACGTAGAAAAAGCCATCGCCAACCTGAAAAGAGCCGGCGCACTGGCCGTCGAAGCCATGGAGGCTCTGTCGGAGTTTGAGCTGGCGGAATTGATCCGCCCTTCCGGCTACTACCGGCAAAAGGCGAAAAAGCTGAAAGCGTTTCTGGGTTACCTGCGCTGCCGCCATGGAGGTTCTCTGGAGCGGATGTTCCGGACGCCGACTGCCCAATTGCGCTCGGAGCTGCTCGGCATCTACGGCATCGGCGAGGAAACAGCCGACTCCATCCTGCTATACGGCGGCGATCATCCGATCTTCGTGGTGGATGCCTACACCCGCCGTATCCTCGAGCGGCATCGGGCAGCCCAGTCATCGTGGTCTTACCGCCAGATTCAAGAGCTGTTTCACTCAGAAATTCCCCACGACGCCGCAGTATATAATGGGTTCCATGCGCTGCTGGTCGTGACCGGCAAGCAGCACTGCTGGAAGACGCGGCCTCGGTGCGAGGGGTGCCCGCTCGAGGGCTTCCCACACCAAAAAGAGTAAGTCCGTCGTGGAGCGCAAAACCGCCAGACAACGCTGGTACCTGCTGAGCTTGAGCCTGCTGCTGCTGGCGTTGATGACCATCGTCTTCTGGCAAACTTCCCTGTCGTTCGGCGAGTTTCGTCCTAGCGACGTCCAGCAGACCGTCGTGCTCTGGGGCATCTCCACATTGGTGTTTCTGGGGATGATCACCCTTGGCTTCATGTTGTTCCGTAATCTGGTGAAGCTTTACCTCGAGCGGCGCGGCAACCGGCTGGGATCCAGAATTAAGACCAGGCTCGTAGCTGGGGCGCTCGGCCTGACTATCCTGCCGGTCGTCTTCCTGTTTTTCTTCTCCTTCAATGTCCTGAATCGCACATTGGACAAATGGTTCAATCAGCCGATCGAGCAGCTCCAAAAGGATTCGAAAGCGATCAGCGAGCGGCTGAAAGATGCGTCGCGAGACAAAGCGGAAACACTGGCCGAATGGATCGCGTCAATGCCCGAGGTCACCTCTGCTCTGGATGGTGAACGCAGCGTTGGGGCTCTCAACCGGACGTTGCGGGACTTTGCTCTGGCGCACCAGCTTTCCTACCTTGCCGTCGGTCCGAGCGCGCAGCCGCCGCTCATCGAGCACGCGGCATCTTCGGACCTGACTGGAATGTGGCACAGGATCCCAGCTTCGGCGCTTCGTCTGGGAGCCGCTGGAAGCGCCGTTTTCAGCGACCAGGGCGATGAGATCGTCTATGCGTACCGGCCTGTACGATCCTTAGGATGGGTGGTTGCAGGCTGGCAGATGCCGGAAGACCTCGCAGCGAAACAGCAGGCAGTGGACGCCCGGTACCGCTCGTACCAGGAGCAAGCTAAGTATTGGCGGTTCATGCGGTACTTTTATGTCGGAATGCTTTCGCTGATCACGCTGTTTATCCTGTTCGTCGCCGCCTGGATCGCTTTGTTTCTGTCCAAGCAAATCGTCGCCCCGATCGAACGGCTAGTGCAGGCGACGGCTCAGCTCTCGAGCGGGCGTCTCGATTACCGGATTGAAACGCAAGCCATCGATGAGTTGGGCCTGCTGGTACGGTCATTCAACCAGATGACCGAACAGCTCGAACACAGCCGGGACGAACTGGAGGCCCGCCGCCGCTACACAGAGGCGATTCTGGAAAGCATCCCGACCGGCGTGATTTCCCTGGCCTCCAGCGGTGAAATACTGCGCGTGAACCCGGCGCTGGGAAAAATCTTCACGCCGGAGAAGGCGGCCCCGGCGCGCTGGCTGGAGGACCTGTTCGCCGCCGAAGACGCCGCCAAGGTGCTGCGGCTGATCCGCCGCGCGCAGCGAACGGGCCTCGCGACCGGATCGCTGGACCTGACTTCAGAGGGGCAAACCAAACATCTGGCGATCACTGTCTCGGCCTTGGAACAGGATGGCCGGCCGGAGCAGTCGGGCGTGCCACGGGGGTGTGTAATCGTTCTGGAGGACATGAGCGAGCTGCTGCGTGCGCAAAAATCGGCGGCCTGGCAGGAGGTGGCCCAGCGCGTCGCGCACGAGATCAAGAACCCTCTGACGCCGATCGCGCTCTCCGCGGAACGGATGAGCCGTCTGGTAGCGCGGTTTGGGCCGAGCCAGGATGTGCGCGACCGGATCGAGTTGGAGCGCCTGCTGCACGGTTGCACGGCCACTATCAACCGCGAGATTGAAACGCTCAAGACGCTGGTAAATGAGTTTTCGCAGTTCGCCCGCTTCCCGGCCGCGCACCCGGAGCCCGGCGACCTGAATGAAGTGGTCGAGGCAGCCCTGGATACTTACAACGGAAGGCTGCATGATTTGCGAGTCGTAAAGCGGCTCGCCGAGTCGTTGCCCCTCGTGGCCATCGATCACGAGCAGCTCCGGAGGGCAGTGGTGAATTTGATCGACAACGCGATGGAGGCGATGGAGGGCTGCCGCGACAGTAGCGAGGAGCAGCAGATTGTCATATCGACGGGTGCGGGCGCCGGCGGCGACACGGTTGAGCTTACGATAGCCGATTCGGGCCATGGCATTCAGCCGGAGGATCGCGAGAAACTTTTCCTGCCTTATTTTTCCACGCGAAAGCGAGGGACGGGCCTGGGCCTGGCCATCGTCAGCCGGATTATCGCTGAGCACAAGGGCACAATTCGGGTTGAAGATAACAAACCGCGCGGAGCGAAGTTCATCGTCGAAATTCCGGCTATAGAGACCAAGGTGGCGGCGGAAGTTTCATGAGGGGCTTGCACCTGGCGCGGTCGGGAGAGGCATCGGCGGAGGACGAACAGAGTCCGAGGGTGACGACCCCGCGCAGCGTTTACGGACGGCAAAGCCCGGGACGGGAGAGTGGCTCGCGGCGCCGAATCGCGGAAGGGATTGAGCGGGCGGAAGTCTGGGCGCTGGCGCGCGTCTGTGACACGGGATCCTGGGGCTCATGAAGAAAAACTGGATTTTGGTGGTTGACGACGAGCCGGGAATTCGGGAGTCCCTGAGCGGAGTGCTCGAGGATGAAGGCTACGCAGTGCGCGCTGTAGGTTCCGGGGAGGAGGCGCTTGCGCAGCTCGCTGCCCGAACTTACCCGGTGGTTCTATTGGACATCTGGCTGCCCGGCTTGGATGGGCTGGGCGTGCTTACGCAGATCCAGGAGTTGGACGCCGCGCGGCGGCCGGCCGTCGTAGTCATATCCGGCCACGGGACGATTGAAACTGCGGTGCGGGCCACAAAACTCGGCGCGTTCGATTTTCTGGAGAAGCCGTTGTCAATCGAGAAAGTCACGGTCACGGTGAAAAACGCGCTGGAGCGCCGGCGGCTGCTGCTGGAAAACGAGCGCCTGAAGGAAGAAGTCAAGTCCCGCTATCACATCATCGGCGAGAGCGTTCCTATGAAGGCCCTGCGCCAGCAGTTGGCTCTGATGGCCCCCACAAACGGCCGGGTGTTAATTTACGGAGAGAGCGGAACCGGCAAAGAGCTGGTCGCGCACGCCATCCACGCGCAGAGCACCCGCGCCGAAGAGGCGTTCGTGGAGGTAAACTGCGCAGCGATTCCGGAGGAACTGATCGAGAGCGAACTGTTCGGGCACGTCAAGGGATCGTTCACCGGCGCTCATGACGACAAGATCGGAAAGTTTCAAAAGGCCGACGGAGGGACGCTGTTCCTCGACGAAGTCGGGGATATGAGCCTCAAGACCCAGGCAAAGGTCCTTCGAGCGCTTGAAGAACAGCGGTTCGAACCGGTAGGTGCCTCCGGATCGGTGCAGGTGGACGTGAGAGTGATCGCCGCGACGAATAAGAATCTGGAAGAAGAGATCGACCGGGGCAATTTTCGAGAGGATCTTTTCTACCGCCTCAATGTCGTGCCCTTTTACGTGCCTCCGCTGCGCGAGCGTAAGGAGGACATACCGCTCCTGGTGAATTATTTTTTGAACGAATTCACGACCGCCTACGGCCGGAAACCCAAGGAGCTCACACCGGCGGCTTATGCGGCTCTGGAGGAGTACCCATGGCCGGGAAACGTCCGCGAGCTGAAGAACCTGATCGAGCGCATCGTCATCATGAACCCACAGGTGCGCATCGACGTGAGACATTTGCCGTTGCCGCCGGCCCGGCGCTCGCCCGAAATCGACCGCCGCGCTCTGCCGCAGTTCGCCAGCCTGCAAGAAGCCCGCAACGCCTACGAGCGGGAGTACATTCTGAAGAAACTGGAGGAGACCAATGGAAATGTCACGCGCACGGCGGAGATCCTCGGTCTCGAGCGCAGCAACCTGTACCGCAAGATGAAGGCGCTCGGGATCGGGATCAAAGATTAGGATCCGCGCCGCTCGGAATTGGCAGGTGCATCCTGCCGGGTCGAGGCGGTCTGTGTAACTGTCCTCCCGTCGGCGTAAATTATCGTGATTTGGTCAAAACCTTCGGCCAGAACCGGCGGTTGCAGGCGCGCCGAGAGCGCCAGCATGGCCTGTTCGGGAACACGGCGCTGGCGGGCACGGTTTCGCTCGCGGCAGACCTCCAGCGGCACATCGAAGAAGATGGCTTCCATCTGGCAGCCATGCCGCCTGCCGATCGCAATGTAGCGCCCGCGCTCGGCGGGCGTGAGATTCGTGGCGTCCACATACGTGACAGGGCGATCCAATTTGAGCCGCATGCGCACGAGGAACCGAAGCGCGACGAAAATGAACGGCTGGAAACGCTGCTCGGTGATGTCGTCGGCGAGAATCAGCCGCAGCCAGTCGCTTGAAAGGGGCACAATACCGCGCTGGGAGAAGTAAGTGGATTTCCCGGAACCGGGCAAACCAACCGCAAGCACCAGCCGCTGCCGCGGCGGGCGCCCGGGGGAGGGCCTCATCGGGTTCTCAGCCGTGGCGTGCTCCGGCACCGCACTCAGCCTACGGCGTACTTTTCCGCGGCGATCAGGCGGCGGGCGATCCTCTGCCGGAGGACGACCGGGTTGACCGGCTCAAAGCGCGCCAGACGGCGCAAAATCGCCAGTTGCGTGCGCAGAGCATCGCCTTCCGCCGCGGCTGCCAGCACCGCTCGGGCCGCATTTTCGACGCGGTCCATGGCATCGCGAACGAACACAGCCGTCATATCGGAAACGTTCTCGCCGGAGACGCCCGGGGCGCCAGCGTTAATGATCTTTTCCGCCCGCAAAACCGCCGATTCCATGGCATAAGCTTCCATAACCATGTCGCTGATGCCGGCGAGCACCTCCTGCTGATTTTCCAAATCTGTAAGAAACCGCTGAAACGCCACCCCGGCGCAAAGCAACGCGATTTTCTTGGCGTTCGCAGCGATCTGCTTTTCGGCCGCCAGCGATCCCTCGCCGGGGGGATCAGAAAGGCTGGAACCCGACAGCACTTCGTTCATCAGCGCCTGCGCCGCCGGCATCAGCTCCAGTTGTCCCTTCACCGCACGCTTCAGCAGCATGCCCGAGATCAGCAGGCGGTTGATCTCGTTTGTGCCCTCGAAAATCCGATTGATCCGGGAATCGCGGTAGGCGCGTTCCACCGCGTAGTCCTGATGGTAGCCGTAGCCGCCATGGATCTGCACGCCTTCATCCACGATATAGTCGAGAATTTCCGAGGCGTACACCTTCACGATCGAACACTCCACGGCGAATTCCTCCACCGCTTTTAACGCCGTTTTTTCGGCGCCGGGCTGTTCCCAGGAAAATTCAGGAAGCTGCCCATCAATCAAGCCGCCGGTCCGGTACACAAGCGTCTCGGCCACATACGTGCCAATCGCCATTTCCGCGAGCTTGTGCTGGATGAGGCCGAATTCGCAGATCGGTTTGCCGAACGCCTTGCGGTCCTTGGCGTACCTGGTGGAAATGGATAGAACTCGCTTGGCTCCGCCCACGCAGCCGGCGCCCAGCTTCAGCCGGCCCAGATTCAGAATGTTGAAGGCGATAATATGGCCTCGCCCGATTTCTCCGAGGACGTTTTCGGCCGGCACTCGCGCGTTTTCCAAAATTACCGGGCAGGTCGAGCTGCCCTTGATGCCCATCTTCTTCTCTTCGGGGCCGGAGCGCACACCCGGAAAGGAACGCTCGACGAGGAACGCCGTGAATTTTTCCCCGCCGACTTTGGCGAAAACGGTGAACAGGTCCGCCCAGTTCCCGTTGGTGATCCACATCTTCTCGCCGTTGAGAAGGTAGACCTTGCCCGTGGGGTCCAGGTCAGCGCGGGTGCGGGCGGCGAGGGCGTCGCTACCGGCATGAGGTTCGCTCAGGCAATACGCACCCATCCACTCGCCGCTGGCCAACTTCGGCAAATACTTTTTCTTCTGCTCTTCGCTCCCGAAGTAGACGATCGGCAGGGTGCCGATGGTGCTGTGAGCGCCAAAGGTGCTGGAGAACGACGCATATTTGGCGATGTGCTCGGCGACAAGGAGGGCAGTGACATTATCCATTTCAAGCCCGCCGAATTTCTCGGGAACTCCCACCGCGAGCAGACCCAATTCCCCCGCTTTCCGCAGCAGCGAACGCGTCAAACCAGGCTCCTGGTGTTCAAGCGCCTCCACTTGGGGCAGAATTTCGTTGTTTACGAAGTCATCCGTTGTGGCCGCAATCTGGCGCTGCTCTTCCGTGAAATCTTCCGGCGTGAGAATCCGGCCGGGTGAGATAGATTCGATGAGGAAGCCGCCGCCTTTTGCTCGGGGCGCTGCCGTCGTGATGGTAGCCATCAAAGCTCCTTTCTTGCAAGTTCCCTATGCGATAAGTCTCCGACCGGGAGGGTGCGGGCCGGCCCGGGGATGCCGGCCGCCCGAAGCCGAGGCAACAGTTCTCAGATTCTTTCGAAAATGCCCGCCGCGCCTTGGCCGCCGCCGATACACATCGCAACCATCCCATAGCGGCAGCCGCGCCGCTTCATTTCGTGCAGGATTGTCGCCGTGAGCTTAGCGCCCGTGGCTCCGAGAGGATGTCCAAGCGCGACCGCGCCGCCGTTCACATTTACTTTCTCCAACGGCAGACCCGCCTCCCGAATCACGGCCAGAGCCTGGCCGGCAAATGCCTCGTTCAGCTCGATCAGATCGATGTCGTCCAGGCGTAATCCTGCCAAAGCCAGCGCCTTGGGGATCGCCACCACCGGGCCGATGCCCATGATCTCGGGCGGTACCCCCGCCGTGGCGAAACTGACGAAACGGGCCAGGGGCTTCAAACCCAGTTCCCTGGCTTTGTCCAACGAGAGCACCAAGGCCGCGGCCGCGCCGTCGCTGGTTTGTGACGAATTTCCGGCGGTCACGGTTCCCCGTACGTGAAAGACCGGCTTTAGTTTGGCAAGCGCTTCAAGAGTCGTATCCGGACGCGGACCCTCGTCCTTCTGAAAGACAAGCTCATGCCGGCTGGGACGGCCATTGTCGAGCGTCGAGTACTCCACACGCAGGGGCACGATCTCTTCGTCAAACTTGCCCGCAGCCTGAGCGGCCAAGGCGTTCTGATGGCTGCGCAATGCGAAGCGGTCCTGGTCTTCGCGGGCCACCCGATATTTTTCGACGAGGGCTTCTGCGGTAAGACCCATCGAGAGATAAACCTCAGGATGCCGCTCTACCAGCCAGGGATTTGGCGCCGGTTTGTGGCCGCCGCGCGGTATCAGGCTCATGGATTCGGCGCCCCCGGCGATGATGATTTCAGCGCCGTAGCCGCGTATGCGCTCGGCCGCCAGGGCGATCGCCTGCAAGCCGGAGCTGCAAAACCGGTTGATGGTCATAGCGCTTACGGTGTCCGGAAGGCCCGCGCGAAACGCTGCGATGCGGGCCACGTTCGATCCCTGCTCCGCTTCCGGCATCGCGCAGCCCAGGATTACGTCGTCCACGTCCTCCGGTTTTATCTGCGGCGTCCGCCGCAACAGCTCCTGGATCACCGTGGCTGCCATATCATCCGGGCGGGTGTTCCGCAGCGTGCCCCGCGGCGCCTTCCCGACCGCTGTGCGCAACGCGCTTACTATGACTGCCTCTCGCATAAATGCCCCCTCTGCCGCGCCGCCCTGCGATTCCGACAGCCGAACACCGCCGGCGGCCGGCCAATCCCGGCCCTTCTCCCAGCGGTGGCTCCCGCAGCCGCCGTCCCGCGCCCGGCTGTGCCGGCGGTTTAGGCGCCAGGAACCGCCACCTAATTTCTCAGCGGTTTTCCCGTCTTAAGCATATGCTGCATGCGTTCCTGCGTCTGCCGCTGGCCGCATAGGCTCAAGAAGGCCTCCCGCTCCAAATCCAACAAGTATTGTTCCGAAACCAGCGGCCGGCCTTGCAACCTGCCGCCTGACAATACATAAGCCAGCTTGCGGGCCACAACCGCGTCATAATCGCTGATCTGCCCGGCGCGATGGGCCTGGTAAATCCCGAGATCAAGCAGGGCATAACCCGCTTCACCGGCTACCGGGATGCCCTTCGGCGGCGTCGCAGGCTGATAATTCTCAGCCAGCGCGAGCGCGGCCGTCTTAGCTTGCGCAAGCAGCCGCTCGTAGTTCATGGAAATGGCGTCTCCAGGCCGCAGAAAGCCGAGCCCCCGTGCATCGTCCGCGCTGGTCGATACTTTGGCGAATCCGATAGTTTCAAATGCCTGCTGGAAGCGGGCGTCGAACCCCTCCCCGGGCTCAAGCCCGCACGTCAGGCGCAGCAGAAACTCTTTGGTTCCGCCCCCGGCCGGTATCAGGCCCACGCTGGTCTCAACAAGACCCATATATAGCTCAGCAGCGGCTTGATTGCGCGCGCAGTGGAGGGCAATTTCACAACCTCCGCCCAAGGTCAATCCGAAGGGCGCAGCCACGACCGGCTTGGGTGCATATTTCAACGCCAAATTCATCTGCTGGAACCGGCGGACGGCGGCATCAAGCTCGTCCCACTCGCCGCCCTGGGCCGCCATGAGTACGAGCACCAGGTTAGCCCCTGCCGAAAAATTCCCTCCTTGATTGGCCACCACCAGCGCTTCAAAGCTAGCGGCAGTCTCCCTGAGGCCGGCCATAAGCATTAACACCTGGTCTTCGCCGATGGTGTTCATCTTGGAATGGAACTCGGCGCACAACACGCCATCTCCCAAATCGATCAGGGACGCCCCCGCGTTGCATTTGACCTCCCGCTGCGCCCGCTTGAGGTCCTCCAGGATGAGAATCCCCGGACGATAAGGAACCGGTTTGTAACGGCTCTCTTGAAAATCAAAATACTCGCGAACTGGGGCCGCCCCACTCAGGTATTGGTAAAACGATCGAAAGCCGCCCGCCAGCATGCGGCCCACATTCTCGGGAACCGCCCTCTTTTCTCGCTTCAGCCGTGCGGCTACGTTTTCCACCCCCAAAGCGTCCCACGTTTCGAACGGGCCCACTTCGCGCCCGTAACCCCAGCGCATGGCGCGGTCAATCTCCACGACGCTTTCGCAAATTTCACCGACAAGCGAGGCCGCATACAGAAAAACTTCGCTCAAAAGGCTCCAGAGGAATTGCGACGCCTTATCTCCGGAGGCCAGCAGCAGAGGCAGCCGCTGGCGCACGTCCTCGATATTCCTTCCCATTTCCACGGCGGCGAACCGGGGCTTCTGGCGTGGATGATACTCGATCGTTTTCCAATCCACGGCCCAAATCTCGCGCCGGCCCTCTTTCATTTGCGCTCGGTAGAATCCCTGCCCCGTTTTCTCGCCCAGCCAGTTCTTGGCGATCATCTGTTCGATGAAATGCGGGACGCGAAACCAGTCCCGGCGCGGATCGGCGGGCAGGTTGTCATACAGGCTCCGAATCACGTGCGACGCCAAATCGAGTCCTACCAGATCCAATGTGCGGAAGGTTGCGCCCTTGGGGTTGCCGATCGCGGGGCCGGTAAGAGCGTCTACTTCCTCGATAGTGAAATCGTATTCCTGCATCAGCCGGAACGCGGCAGCCGAGGAGAACGCGGCTATGCGGTTGGCGATAAAGCCCGGCGTATCCTTGGACTCGACCACGCCTTTCCCCAGCCGCCAGTCACAGATTTCGGAAATCCAGTCAAACGCCGCGGGGAGCGTTTGGGGACCGCGAATCAGTTCCACCAGGCGCATGTAACGCGGAGGATTGAAGAAATGAGCGCCCAGCCAATGCTGCTGAAAAGGCTCGCTGAAGTTCCGGGCGATCGCAGCCACAGGAATACCGCTGGTATTCGAGGAAATTACAGCGTCCCCTCTGCGCACCGGCTCGACCCGCGCCAGCAGCTTCCGCTTGATGTCCAGATCCTCGGCAACCGCTTCGATAATCCAGTCGCAACGCTCCAATCGCACCAGATCGTCGTCGAAGTTGCCAATGGCGATGCGATCTCGATAGTCGGGCAAAAACAGCGCGGGTGGCTTTTGTTCGAGGGCGGCGGCCAGGCCGGCGCGGGCGAGCCGGTTGACATCCTCCGGCGGCCCGGGAAGATCTAACAAGTCGGTAAGAATTCCCGCGTTCGCCAGATGGGCCGCAATTCGCGACCCCATGGTCCCTGCTCCAAGCACGGCCGCGCGGGTGATCGTTTTCATGGAGGCCCTGCGGAAGAGAGTTGAGCCTGACTTTTCGACTATAGCAGAACAGACGGGCGGCCGGTCACCTCGCCCTGCGCCACGCATGCCCCATCGATGCCGTCGGATAGCCGTTTTGGTTTCGGGAGGGTCGAAGGCTGCGCCGGGAACCGCTGGGGCGATGGGCGGAATCGTGCGGGGCTCTGGCGTCCGATGCCAGCGGGGCTCGAGCGAGACCCAGACGCAGGGCTCCCTGACAAAACGCCCCATCTCGCGGTCCGCAAGCTGTTGCGCCTTATTTGTGAATCACAATGCTGCCGCCGCCGATGGCCATTGGATTCGCCGAATCGATGTCGTCGGACGAGCCGTAGGAGTTGTCGTAAACGATGTTTCCCGTGGCAACATCCCAGACCTTGATACGGAACTTATCGACCCCGCCGCCGCCATTGACATCGCCATCAGTGGCGGTCAGCAGGAAGCCGTAGTTGCCGGAGCCATTGACAATGCCATTTCCTTTATACTGCGCCTTGGCGCCCGAGATGACCAGCCACTGGTACGAGGTGCTGTGGAAATTGAAATTTCCCGCCTGGAACTGGAACTCCGTATTGCCGTCCGGCGTGGACTGGCCCTTCTGATATTTGGACACAAACCCGAAATTGGCCTTGCCGCTGACCTGCATGTACGGCAGCGCACTGTATATCGGAGATTGTATCCACCCGCCTCCGGTCACGAACCCGGCGCTCGGATCGTAGACGACCACGAACTGGAACTGGCTGCTTCCGGTTCCGCCATCGTCGTCAGTAACTTTGACCGTGACGGTGTACACTCCCGCCGCCGCATATGTGTGCGAAGCGGAGCAGGAGCCGCTGCCGTTCGTTTCGTTCACGGTACCCGCGCTGTTGCTGTTGTCATCCCAGGAAATCAAACAGGTATGGGTGTCAGCCGCCCCCGGATCGGTAAAATTGGCGCTGATGTTCGCGGTGGCAGCCGTAACCGGCAGCGGATTGGCAGGGCCGGCCGGAGTGCTAACAGTGGGCGCGACGTTGTTTACGGTTAGGCCGGTCGTGGCCGGTCCTGCGCCCAAATGGGTGCTGTCGCCTGCATAAAGGGCCGTGATCGTATGTAGAGTTGAGCCGGAATAATTGGCTGGACTCGGCGCCGGAATGTCATCGAGCGGCGTCATCAACACCGAACAAGTGGCCACTCCGACCGGATTTGCGCCTTGCGCCAATACGCAGGCGCCGAAACTATCCAGCGCCGGATACGAGGATGCAAGAGTCACGGAGCCGGATGGCGTGAATAGAGTACCCCCGGAGATGTCGCTCACCGTAACCGTCACCATCGTACTCGATCCCTCCCCGATCGGGTTGGCCGAGAGCGAGATCGAAATCGCTGTGTTACGCGCCAGAATGCTGGCAGTTGTTGTAGCCGTGGTGTTGAACGTATAGTTGCCGGCATCGGCGCCAAAGATGGAAATGCCGGTGACGTTTACCGTCTTACCATTGCCTACACTTCCATCAGGGACGAAGTTGGCAGATGCGTAGGTGTCTGTGAACACGTCGCCCGAGACACGGTTGTCAGACAGGGTTACTGTGGCGGTCGTAGTCCCGTCATAGACCTTGCTTACGCCCGTGGCTGTGATCGTCAGCGGACGCGGCGTGATATTAGCCGTGGTCGTGGCCGTCGTGTTCGAAAGGCTGTAGTTGCCCGCGTCGGCACCGCCCGAAATGAAGATGCCGCTCACGCTGACCAGCTTGCCGTTGCCCACATTCTTGTCTGCAAACGTGGCCGTGTCGCTGACGGTCAGCACGTCTCCGCCGATCCGGTTGTCAGAGAAGGTCACGCTGGCCGCCGTCGTGCCGTCATAGACCTTGTTAATGCCGGTGACAGTCACCGTCAATGGCCGCGGCGTTATGTTCGCTGTCGCCGTCGTCGTCGTGTTGAACGTGTAGTTGCCCGCGTCAGCTCCCGCGATCGAGATCCCGCTTACGTTGATCGTCTTGCCGTTGCCCGCGTTCTTATCCGTGAACGCCGCCGTCGTGTAGCTGTCGGCGAACATGTCCCCCGCAATGCGGTTATCTGACAGCGTCACTGTTGCTGCCGTCGTGCCGTCGTATACCTTGTCGCTTCCGGCCGCTGTCACAGTCAGCGGGCGGGCCGTGATGTTGGCTGTGGTAGTTGTTGTCGTGTTGAACGTGTAGTTGCCGGCGTCAGCGCCAGAGATTGAGATCCCGGTGACGGTGACTGTCTTGCCCATCCCTACCGTCTTGTTGTTGAAGCTCGCGCTGGCATAGCTGTCGGTGAATACATCCCCAGCCACGCGGTTGTCCGACAGGTTCACCGTGGCGGTTGTGGTCCCGTCATAGACCTTGTCGACGCCCGTGGCTGTGATCGTCAGCGGACGCGGCGTGATATTAGCCGTGGTCGTGGCCGTCGTGTTCGAAAGGCTGTAGTTGCCCGCGTCGGCACCGCCCGAAATGAAGATGCCGCTCACGCTGACCAGCTTGCCGTTGCCCACATTCTTGTCTGCAAACGTGGCCGTGTCGCTGACGGTCAGCACGTCTCCGCCGATCCGGTTGTCAGAGAAGGTCACTGTGGCGGTCACTGTTCCGTCGTATACCTTATCCACACCCGTCGCCGTCACCGTTAGAGGCCGTTGGGTGATGTCAGCTGTTGTGGTCGCCGTCGTGTTGAACGTGTAGTTGCCGGCATCGGCGCCCGAGATGGAGATGCCGCTGACGTTTACTGTTTTGCCGGTCCCGGCATTCTTGTTGGTGAACGCCGCCGTCGTGTAGCTGTCGGTGAACGCGTCGCCGGCGATGCGATTATCCGAGAGCGTCACCGTCGCCGTTGCGGTCCCATCGTAAACCTTGTTCACGCCGGCGGCCGTGATGGTGAGCGGGCGGGCCGTGATGTTGGCTGTGGTGGTTGTTGTCGTGTTGAACGTGTAGTTGCCGGCGTCGGCGCCAGAGATTGAGATCCCGGTGACGGTAACTGTCTTGCCGACGCCCACGTTCTTGTCTGCAAATGCCGCACTGCCATAACTAGTGGAAATCGAATCGCCCGCAACGCGATTATCCGAAAGCGTGACAGTGGCGCCGGTGTTGCCGTCATAGACCTTATTGACGCCGGTGGCGCTGACGGTCAGACCGCGCTGGTTGATGACGCCGGTGGTGTTGGTCACCGTAGTGACGGTGTAGTTGTTTCCACCGTTGCCGTCGTTGACGGTGTACGCCGAGACCGTCAGCGTCTTGCTCGTTCCCGCGTTCTTGTTGTCATACGTTTCCGCGAGGCCTGTCACGGTGTCGCCGGTTTGCAGGCCCGAGACCGTCGGTGCGGCCGCTGCGCTGGTTGTACCATCGTAGGTCTTGGTATTGGTCACCGCCGTGATCGTCAATGCCGCCTTGGTGATCACACCGGTTGTATCCGCTACCGTCGTGACTGTGTAGTTGTTGCCGCTGTTGCCATCGTTGACGGTGTACGCCGAGACCGACAGCGTTTTCCCGATTCCCACATGCTTCGTGTCGTAAGTCTCGGCCAGACCGGTGACGGTATCGCCGCCCACCAGCCCCGACGTGGTTGGCACGGCCGCCGCGCTGGTTGTGCCATCGTAGACTTTACTATTGGTGGCTGCCGTGATCGTCAGCGCCGCTTTAGTGATCACGCCAGTGGTGTTGGTTACTGTGGTGACGGTGTAGTTGTTCCCACCATTGCCGTCGTTGACCGTGTAACCGGGCGAAACCGTCAGCGTCTTGCCCGTTCCCGCGTTCTTGTTGTCGTAAGTCTCGGCCAAGCCGGTGACCGTGTCGCCCCCAACCAGGCCCGAGGTGGTCGGCACGGCCGCCGCGCTGGTTGTGCCATCGTAGACTTTACTATTGGTGGCTGCCGTGATCGTCAGCGCCGCTTTAGTGATCACGCCAGTGGTGTTGGTTACTGTGGTGACGGTGTAGTTGTTGCCGCTGTTGCCATCGTTGACGGTGTACGCCGAGACCGACAGCGTTTTCCCGGTTCCCACATGCTTCGTGTCGTAAGTCTCGGCCAGGCCGGTGACGGTATCGCCGCCCACCAGCCCCGACGTGGTTGGCACGGCCGCCGCGCTGGTTGTGCCATCGTAGACTTTACTATTGGTGGCTGCCGTGATCGTCAGCGCCGCTTTAGTGATCACGCCAGTGTTGTTGGTTACTGTGGTGACGGTGTAGTTGTTCCCACCATTGCCGTCGTTGACCGTGTAACCGGGCGAAACCGTCAGCGTCTTGCCTGTTCCCGCGTTCTTGTTGTCGTAAGTCTCGGCCAAGCCGGTAACTGTGTCGCTACCGACCAAGCCCGACACGGTCGGCACGGCCGCGGCGCTGGTTGTGCCATCGTAAGTCTTGGTGTTGGTCGTTGCGGTAATCGTCAACGCTTTCGGGTTTACTGTTTGATTGACGGTCCCGCTACTCGGGGCGAAGCTGCCCGAGGGCGTATATTCCGCCGTGATCGTGTGCGATCCAGCTTTGAGCGTGCTGGTCGAGCCGCTGACTGCGGTTGCACTGGTGGACGTGGTAGGAGCGCCGAGGGCCACGGGGCCGCCGAAGGGCGAGCCGTCGATCTTGAACTGCACCGATCCGGTCGGCGTTCCGGAGCCCGCAGTCCTCGTTACCGTTGCGGTGAAGCTTACCCCGGTGCCATAAGTTGACGGATTCAGAGAGGAAACAACACTTGTCGTAGTCGCTGTGTTGACGACCAGAGAAGCGGGCGCAGTGGCGGAGTCGCTGGGGCAATCCCCTCCTGTCCCGTCAGCTCGTACTGTAAAGGAGTATGTGCCTCCCGAAAGTGCGGTAGTCGTATTGATGGTTAAGAGCGAGAATAGTGAGCTGGTTCCCGTTCCCGTCAATGCACTGGGAGCGAACGTAGCCGTAGCCCCGGTGGGCAATCCTGTAGCGCTCAGGGTGACAGGGCAACTGCCGTTGCCGTTGAAATCCACCTCAATGGAATTGGACGCCGTGGTCCCATATGTGGCCGAATTGCCGGCCGCCACCGGGTTTGGCGTCTGCGCGCCCAACACTTTGATGGCTTTGAGATGCGTGGTATCCGTAAACGTCGTCTGAGCGGTCAGACCCGACGTTCCGCCGGTGGCGGTGAGCGTGAAAGTGATGCCGATGTCATTCGCCTCAATCGGGAATGTTGCGCTGATGTTGCCCGTAGCATCGGCGGTGGGCGTGAGGATGTGCGGGCCATCGCCGTCGTCCGGCGATTCGACGATATTCAATGTCACCGTCTCTCCCGGAGTCCAGCCGGAGCCGGTGATCAGGACCGTGTCGCCAGGCTGGTAGTCCGCCTTGTCGGTCATCACCGTGGCCGTCATGTAAACTTCGGCGCTGGCAGCACGCGCGCCGCCGCTGAGAAGCACGGCGCCGGGCCGCCGCAGAACGCTGCCCGCCGCCAAAAGGCGTCCGTTCGAAAGGGCGCCGGTGGGCCGCAAGGCTCCCGTCCAGGGAATGAACAGATCGCTCGATTGGAGCGCGACTCCCTCGGAGGTCCCGCCGGCCAGCAGAATGCCGTTGTTGTTCGGAATCCGAAACGCCCGATGCCCGCTGCGCGGAGCGGTCAGCGGCGCAGAGGCAGTGAAGCCGCCTCGGGCGGGGTCGTAGATCTCAGTGGAAGCGAGGTCGGTCTTACCATCATTGCCGCCGGCCAAGAAAACGCGGCCGTCCAACTGGAGAGTGGCGGAGAGCGACATGCGCGGGACGGTCATTTTGCCGGCAGGCACGACGGCTCCCGTCATGGGATCAAACACCTCCACCGAGGCCAACGCGTTGGTTCCGTCGGTACCGCCGGCGATGAGCACGCGGCCGTCTTTCAGCCGCACCGCCGCATGTTTTTCTCGGGGCGAAGAAAGGGAACGAGCGGCCAGATCAAAAGAATTGGCGGCGGGGTTGAAAATCTCAAGCGCCGCCAGCGCCACGCCGGCGCTGTCGCCACCTGCCAACAACACACGGCCGTCTTGCAAAAGAGTCGCCGTGTGCCCCGAGCGCGCTACGAGCAGATCCCCCGCCGGCTCCCATTTGTTGGTTCTCGGATCGTAGATTTCCGCCGTATTGAGGGAACCGCCGTTGTTCACCCCGCCGCTGATGAGAATGCGGCCGTCACCGAGCGTGGTGCAGGCGTGGCTGCTGCGCGGGCTTCCCATCTCGGCGGCCGGGGTGAAGGAGCCGTCTGGGCCGAAAAATTCTGCGGTCGTTAACGCGCCCGCTGGTCCTATTCCGCCCGTGATCAGAACGCGTCCGTCAGGCAGCAGCGCGGCGCACGCGCCGGCGCGCTCGCTGGTCATGGCACCGACCGGCAGCCATTTGCCGCTCGGCAACTGCTCGGGCTCTCCCTTCAGCAGAAGAAATCCCGCACAGCAGACCACGGCGCAAACGAATAGCAGCACCTTCGAATGGCGGAGCATCCCTCACCTCACGAGTCGGGCAGGTATTTGGCAATTTCGTGGCCAACCATACATTCGGCGGCGATCTGCGGGAAAAGCGGCGGGTTACACGTGAGCGGCCGGTCTATTTGCGCCGCAAACTGTGAACGGCAGTATACGAGCAGTTGGGAAAGCTGGAGCCAACTGTATTCACAATACAAGGACGATATATCGTTATGCGATCTATATGCATCGCGATACGATACATTAAGGCCGTCCGGGTACCTGCGCTGGCCGCCCCAAAAACAAAGCAGGTTCTCGAGGCCTCCTCGTCGCGCGCCCGGGGGCGGCTCGCAGTCCCGGAGGGTGGCGGCAAAATCGCGCCGGCGGCGGTTGTAGTACACTCGTTGCCAGGCGGTGGGGCCATGGTTCCTGCTTCGCAGCTTCGAGCCGGTGCAGCGATCCGGCACGAGGGCCAGATTTACCGTGTGCTGGCGGCCGATTATCGAGGCGGCCAAGGCAAGATGGGCGGCGTAGCCCACGTGCGTCTAAAGAACCTGGCCACAGGCGCCGTCTGGGAGCACAGCTTCCGCGCCGACCTCAAGCTCGAAGATTTGCCCGTGGAGAAGCAAACCATGGAGTACCTCTACGCGGATGGGGATCAGTGCTATTTCATGAACCCGGACACCTACGAGCAGGTGGGCATCGCCAGCTCCGTCATCGGCGAGCAAGCGCGGTTCTTGCAGCCGCAGATGCGGCTGCCGGTGGAGTTTGTCGAAGGCCGTCCGGTAAGCGTCTTGTTTCCCGATTACATTGAGATTCGCGTAGCCGATACGGCCGCTCCGGCGCACCAGCAGCAAGACAGCACCCTCAAGACGGCGAAGCTGGAAAATGGCGTCGAGATCATGGTGCCGCAGTTTATCAAGACAGGAGATCTGATCCGTTTGGACGTTGAGAATCTGAAGTATATCGAGCGCGTAAAGGCGCCCGGGAGATAAGCTTCATGCGCCTGGCGAGGGCTTGGGCGGTCTTGCTGCTGGGGCCGCTGGCATGGGTGCAGCATGGATCCGGCGCTGTTCCCGCAGGGATTTCGCCGGGCCGGGCGGGCATTCCGGTTCTGTGGCAGTCGGCGGCGCTCGAGAGGCAGGCTCGCCAGGCATACCAGGTTCGGGACTGGGCGGCCGCAGCGGCGGCCTATGAGGAATTTCACGCCGCGGGCGGCGGCACTGCATCGACTTACGACAATCTGGGAGTGGCGCTCACCAACCTGGGTCGCTGGGCTGAGGCCGAAAGCGCATTCCGGAAGGCCATCGATCTCGATCCCGAGCACCGCTGGGCCTATAACCACTTAGGTTTTGTGTATCGCGAGGAGGGCCGCTACGACCAGGCCATGGCGATGTTCCGCCGCCAGATCGCCATCAGTCCAAAGGACCCCTACGCGTACCGGAATCTGGCCGGAGTGCTGGTGCTGATGGGACGGCTGGAAGAAGCCGAGCAAGCGGCGGCTACCGAGGAGAAATACACATACGAGCGGGGCGAAGTATACCTCGATATGGCCTGCAACCTGAACTCGCAGAATCACCCCGACCAGGCCAAGAAATACCTGGAGAAGGCCAAGGCTGCGGGCGCGGAACGCGGCTTGCTGGCGCAGGAATCGGCACACTACTTTTTGACCCTCCACGATTACCGGCGCGCGGAAGAGCAATACTTGAAACTTCTCGAATACCAGCCCTACGAACCGCTGGTCGCCCTGCGGCTGGGGATGCTCTACTGGGAGACCGGCAATCTCGAAAAGGCGGCCGCGGCGTTTGCCCGCGTCATAAATGTTGGCGAGGACGCGAGTGTCACGATTCGAAGTTCGGCCAACACGTCGAAGACAGTCAGGTTCTCCGACTTGCAGAACAATGCCGACGCCGGGCGGTCGGTTTTCGGCGATGTTCCGGTCGATCTGGCGCGAGCGGCCATGCTGGTTCGGCTGGATGGTTACCGGCAAGAATACCGGCGCTCGAAATCCCCGGCGCAAGCAGCCCGGCTGCGGGCGGCCTGTCAGGAGCTTCTCCAGCAGAGCAACCCGATTCCAGTTGAGGCGTGGCTACGGGATACGCTCGGTTGGACGCTCCTGGCCGAAGGCCGCATGACGGCGGCGGAAGAGGAACTGGAGCGCGCCTACGCCCTGGCGCCCGGCCGCCGGATGGTCGCCTATCATTTGGCCGTAGCCCTCGAGCAATCGGGCGAAACAGAGCAGGCGGTTGAGATGTATACGCGCTCGCTGGCCGCGCTGCCGGCGGCGCAAATCGAATGCGGCTGCGAAGAGCCGGACCTGGCTGCCCGCGAACAGGCTGCGCGGGCGGCGTACGCGAGGTGGAAAGGCGAAGCGGAGGGCTTCGCGGCCTACCGCAAGCGCCTGGAGCAGCAAAAATAGACCGGCCCGGCGTTCGGCGGCTAAGGGGAAAGCCTGGGGCGGAGCAGCGCTGCCGCGCCAACGAAAAAATTGCCCGCAGGGCCCCGGCTGAGTTAGATTGGAGATACGGGCGCCGAGGCTTGGGGCTGTGGCGGTAATCGATTCTCTCTCCAGTTTCCGGCTTACATCCAATGCCAGCCAGCGGGTAATCGCGTTGGGGGTGGTGCTGGCTGTCTGCTATGTGGCGCGCCCGGTGGTGATCACGTTTACCTGCGCCCTGCTGTGCGCGTTTCTGCTGGAGCCTCCCGTCGAGTGGCTGGTGCGGCTCCGGCTTCCGCGCGCGCTGGCCGCGCTGATTGTCTGTCTGCTGGCTGCGGCCCTGCTTGCGGTCGTTGGAGGGCGCTTTTACATCCGCAGCACGGTGCTGATCCAAGAGCTGCCGCGTTATGAAAGCTCGATCCGAGGCATTATCGAGAATGTTTCGCAGCGCGTCCAAAACATCGAGTCTGCATTGATGCGATTCATGCCGCCGGAGCGGCAGCAGCGCATTGTGCAGGTTATCGAGACCAGGCGGCCCCGCACCCGCGCCGTGCAGCCGGTGCAGCCCCCGCAACCGCCCCCCGTGCAGGAAGTGCGGCTGAAGGATGACGGCGGCTTTCTGGCCAAATATGTCCTGCCGCAGCTTGGATTCTTTTACGAATTTCTATTGTTCGCGTCCTTTGTTCCGTTTCTAGTCTACTTTATGCTGAGCTGGAAGGATCACGTGCGTCACGGCTTCGTGAATCTGTTCGAGATGGAAGACCGGCAGGTGGTTCACAATACCCTGGACGGAATCGGCGCCATGGCCCGCGGATTCCTCGCCGGCAATTTCCTTTTGGGGCTTTTTTTGGCGACGTGCAGTTGCCTGATCTTCTGGTATCTGCGGCTTCCATTTCCTTTCATGATGGGGACGATCAGCGGGTTGCTGAGCGTCATCCCCTATGTCGGCCTCCCCCTGGCGATGGTGCCGCCGGTTTTCTCAGCGCTGGGAGCCTACACCTCGGTCTCTTATTACGTGATCATCATTTCCATCGTTGCCGGGCTGCATCTGATAGCCCTCAACGTCCTCTACCCCAAGCTAGTCGGATCCCGTGTTCATCTGAATCCCCTGGCGGTTACGCTGGCGATTTTGGTCTGGACGTTCATGTGGGGCCCGATCGGCTTGCTGCTCGCCATTCCGATCACCGCAGGTCTCAAGGCGGTCTGCGATAATGTTCCGTCGCTGCGCAAGTTTGGAGAATTGCTCGGCGATTAATAGCTGCCCAGGCGGAATCGATGCAGGGCGCGGGAGCGCCCGCCGCGGGAGGATTGCATGCTCGACAGAATCATGCGCGCAAAGGCCGGCTTTGTTGCGGCCGTCTTCGTATTGAGCGCGGCTGCCCGTCCATGCCGCGCACAAACGCCCAGCCTCGACTCTTTGAAAAACCAGGCCATGGAAGCCGTGGAAGCGCGCCGCACCTTAACCCAGGTGATGACGGATTCCATCTTCAGCTTCTCGGAGTTGGGATTTCAGGAGTTCGAAACATCCCGATACATTACGGGATTGCTGGAAAAGGAGGGTTTTCGCGTCACCCGAGGAGTCGCCGGCATTCCGACCGCGTTTGTGGCGGAGTGGGGCTCGGGCAAGCCGGTGATTGGGTTCATGGCAGACATTGACGGGCTCCCGGAAACCTCGCAGCGGCCCGGAGTCGCCTACCGCGATCCGCTGATTCCCGGCGGTCCGGGCCACGGTGAGGGGCACAATGCCGGCCAGGCGGTCAACGTCACCGCGGCGCTGGCCGTGAAAGAGCTGATGCAGAAGTACAAAATCCCAGGCACGATCCGCGTATATCCCGGGGTCGCCGAGGAACTGCTGGCCAGCCGCAACTACATGGTGCGCGCGGGCCTGTTTAAAGACCTGGACGCCATGCTGAGCTGCCATGTGGGGAGCGATTTTTCGACTTCCTACGGCCCGAGCGGAACCGCGCTTGTCTCGACCCAGTACAGCTTTCACGGCCAGAGCGCCCACGCTGCCGGATCGCCGTGGATGGGCCGCAGCGCCCTGGACGCGGTCGAGCTCATGGATGTGGGCTGGAACTTTCGCCGCGAGCACCTGCGGCCCGAGCAGCGCTCTCACTACGTGATCACCCATGGCGGCGATCAGCCGAACGTCGTCCCGCCCGAGGCCACCGTCTGGTATTTCTTCCGCGAGCTTGACTTCCAGCATGTGAGCGACCTCCACGCAATCGGGACCAAGATCGCCCGCGCAGCCGCTGAAATGACCGACACTGCGATGACCGAACGGGTGCTGGCCGGCACCTGGGAAGCCCATTTCAACAAGCCGCTGGCTGAGGCGCTTTTCGCCAATATCGAAAAAATAGGAATGCCGATTTGGACCCAGGCCGACCAAACCCTGGCTCGAGCGGCGCAGAAAGAACTGGGCGTAAAAGTGGAGGGGTTGCGAACAGCCGTGACTCAACTGCGCGCGCCGGGAGAAGCCGGCCGCGGCGGCGCCGGGTCGGACGACATTGCGGAGGTTTCCTGGAATCTTCCGACCGTGAACCTGCGCTACCCGGCCAATATTCCCAACCTGGTGGCGCACCATTGGTCCAGCGGCATCGCTATGGCCACGCCCATCGCCCACAAAGGGGCCACCGCCGGGGCCAAGGCGCAAGCCATGACCGCGCTTGACCTTTTGACGCGGCCTGAACTGCTCGAAGCAACCCGGGCGTATTTTCGTGAGCAGACGAAGGAAATTCAATGGGTTTCCTTGGTGCCGGAGGGAACCCAGCCCCCGATTGAGCTGAACAGGGAAAAAATGGAACGCTTCCGGCCGGCGCTCGAAAAACTGCGCTTCGATCCGTCAAAATATAAAACATATCTGGAGCAACTTGGTGTAAAGTATCCGACAGTACGTTGAAATGATGCCCTCGGTACGCGTGTTGGTATTGCTGGCCGCCGCCGTAGCGGCGGGGCATAAGGCGCCGCGCAAACAGCCGGCGGCTCCCGCAGCGGCCAGCGACCCGCTTGCCTCCCTGCACCGCCTGGCCGGTCCGGTTCGCATTGATTGCAGCGGAGCGCTGGAAACGGTGATGCTGCTCGCGGAGCTGGGCTCTACAGGACCGGCTGTCACCGAATTTCAAGCGCAGGCCCGGACCCGTTTTGCCGCGTACGCGCAGCATCCGGCGGTGGTGGAAACAGCCTCGCTGTTGACCCGCGGCTTCGGCTATAAGGAGTTGGCCGAGTTCTCCACTTTGCTCTCGCCAGCCCCCTATTTCGCCCTCAACGAATCGGACGAACTGACCGCCCTGGCCAAACTGCTTCCCAGCGCGGATCTCAATTTCAATGTGGATCGCCTGCTGGGCTACGCCAGGCTGATCCGCGAATTCTACTGGGACGCGCACATGGGCAAGTTTCTGCGCGAATCCACAGGCGAATACCGGCAAGCGCTCAAACAGGTGTCCGCGAAAGATCTGCCCCCGGGGGTGAAAGTTTTGCTTTCTCCCCTGGCGCCCCTTCCACCCGCCGGCCGCATTGAATTCAGCCGCAAGGGCTCGAGACCGGGGAACTACATCGTTCTTGGCGGATAAGCCAATCTGAAGGTCCGGGCCGGGTCAAGCCCTGCGCAACGATCGAGTCGGACAGCGAAGGACAAGCGCGCTGATCAAGGCAGAGAAACTTCCCTCGGGCGCGCGGCCTCCCGACCGGCGGCGGTCGGCCCGGCAGCGCTGCCGGCGCCGCGCGGAGAGCCGTCGGCGATAAGTTGCACCTGCGTGGGCGCGGCGAGACTGATCCCCTGCTGGCGGAATCTGGCGTAAATCTCCGCGTTGATCTCGTCGGCGATGAGCCCTCGCCGGCGGAAATCAGCAATCCAATAATTGAATTCAATACGCACCGAGGCTCCGCCGACGTCGGCCAGCAAGGCGTTGGGCGGGGGATCGGCAAGCACCTCTGGATGCGAGCGACACGTGTCCAGCAGGATTTCCTTGACCAGAGCCACATCAGTTCCAAATGGCGCCGCGAGTTTTTGCCGCACATTCAGCTTTTCGCTGGGGAAGGAATAATTGATCACGCTGGATTTGGCCAATTCCGAATTGGGCACGACATACAGCGTGTAATCGGGGGACAAGATCCGGGTGGAGCGCAGTCCGATGGACTGCACGTCGCCCACGCGCCCATCAGATAGCTCCACCCAATCCCCCGGGCGAAACGGCCGGTCTACTAAGATCGTAAATCCGGCGATCATGTTGGCGATCGTAGCCTGGGCGGCCACGGCAAGCACCAGAGAGGCAAAACCCGCCGCCCCCAACAGGGCCGTCAACTTCACGTTATAGTGGCCCAGGATGATGGTCGCCGCGATAAAGATCAGCAGGGCCTTCGCCGTCAAGCGAAAAGCGGGAATCAGTTCGACGTCGATGGCGTTCCCCGCCGTACGAACGAATCGGGCGAGATACCATTCCGAGAGGCCGCGCAACAGGGCGTATGCCAGCCAGGCCGCGCTCAGCACCGTAAAAATGTAAGCGCCGTTCGTGAGGTAACTGCTGATTCCCAGACGGGCGATTTCCGGAACCGCCGCCAGCCGCACGGCAACGACTTCCGCGCCGATAGCTACAATCAGCAGGAAAACGGGAGTTGCGCTGTACTCAGCCAGCCATCTGTGAATCGCGCCCGGCTTTCGCCCCCGGACGAAGAGCTTGCGCCACGCCAGCCGGAGGCCGATCGCCGCGGCGAGCGCCACCCCTAGCACAGCCAGGTCGGGAAGCCGGTTCCCGAGGGATGAAAAGCTCATTGCCCCTATCTTAGCCTGCTTTCACACAAACCGGATCAGACGCAACTGTGATTCTCTGCACCGTGCGGCAAGCAAAATTCACATACCCGAGCCGAAAATTTCCCGCCCTTCTGCCCGGCTCCTGTCGGGCGCGGAGCCATCTTCCGGGGCGGCCCTGTGCCGGATAAAGCACTTCGTATTCCGGGTGCTTTGTTCAAGTTTGGCTTTTCACACTGGCACGTCTGTTGCGAATTCGCACGCCCGAGGAGGATAGATATGAAGAGACTTTTGTTGCTGGTTTCGACAATGGCTCTGATTGTGAGCGGCGCGCTGTGGGCTCAAACACCCGGTCAGACCAGTCCCGGTTCGCAGGCTCACATGCAGGGCCAGAGCTGGTCGGGGAAACTGGTGGATGCTTCCTGTCACGAAAGGGACCCGAAGGCAAGCTGTCCGATAAGCGCCACCACGACCTCATACGGGATAGTCACATCCGACGGTTCCTTCTACAAGCTCGATTCCAACGGCAATTCCCAGGTCAGCAAAGAACTGGAGCAAAAGACCACCAAGACGGGGAGCATGAACGCCACTGTCACCGGCTCCTTGCAGGGCGACACGATTAACGTGCAATCCGTTCAGATTCAGTGACCGCGCGCCGCGGCACGCGCGCGGGCCAAAAGCGAAGCTCGCGGAACCGCGCGCGTTATCTCAAAATCTGTCCTGGCGAATTCTTACACCTTCTCCGCGATTCTGGCTGCGGCTGCGCTCCGGCAACTCCAGATTCAACGTCATCTCTTTTTTGTTCCGCACCACTTGAAGAGCAATCGTTTTCTTATCGCTGCCCGATCGCAGCGCCTGAGTGAGATCGCGCGCGGTGGCGATGGTTTCGCCAGCCGCCTTCACGATAACATCCCCTGCTTTCAGGCCGGCTTTCTCCGCCGGCGAATCCTTTTCCACGGATCGCACCAGAGCGCCTTGCTTGACTCCGAAGAAGTCGGCCAACTGTCCGCTGATCGATTCAATTTCGAGGCCCAAACGGGCTGCCCGCAGTGTCATCACAGGACGTGGAATGTCAATTGGCGGAATCGGCGGCATAGTGAACGTGTAAGGAGGACGGCCCGGCAGCGCCGGCCGGCGCCCTATGACGGCGGTCAGGGTTTGTGTGTTGCCATCGCGGCTTATCAGCAGCTTCACCGTTCGGCCCACAGGCGTCTCGCGAACCATTCGTGTGAAGGATTCTACGCCTTCTACCGGCTGCCCATTGTATTCAAGCACTACGTCGTGCTCCTTGAGGCCCGCCTTTTCAGCGGGACTGTCGGGCTCGACGCGCCGGATCTCGACGCCTCGCTCTTCTTTAAGTTTTAATTCCTTGGCCCGGGCGCTATCGATCTCTTCCACGCCCACGCCCAGGTAACTCACACTGGCCGGCGGAAACCCAAGCGCCTGGATCTGCGCCACCATGTCTTTCAGCTCCTGTGCGTGTTGCTGAGCATGGCGCTCCAGTTCGCGGCCTTCATTCTGTAAAGCCTGTAAAGCGGCCCCAAGCTGGATGCCGTGTTGCTGCATCGCCAGGAGCAAATCGTGCCTGGCGCTCTTCACGGCTCCCGGCTGCACGGGCGGGGCAGTCCAATCGTTCTGCGGTTCGCGCTGGCGCTCTCCCGCCGAATTTCCGTTCGGCGTCTGGCTGGATGCGCCGCCGGCCAGGACCGCGGCAAAGAACAAAAGCGATAAAGCCTTGCACATCGGAATACTACCTCCGTTTAATCTCAATGCTCCCGGTGGTATTGCGGATACGTAATACCGGCCCGCCGCCATTCAACATTCCCTCGCCCACCAGACCGCGGGGGCCTGATCCCTGATCCATGCGCACCACAATGCCGGGAAACTCGCTGCGGATTCGGTTGGCGCTGGGAGCGACATCCACGCTAGCGCGAATCGTGAGCCGGGCGCCATCGGGAATGAGCACCACAATGCTGCCGGCTGACGCATCGAACGTCGAATCCGCCAGGGGGTGGTTGGCCATCAGTTGCGCCAAAATGTTTCCGGCCGCGGTGGACGCGCGCAGGGCGCCGGCCACATCCAGGAGCCGGATGCTGCCCGCCGCGGCTTCAGCGTGAACACCGCTGGGCGCCGCTTCTACCGTGATTGATCCCCCCGCGGTCTCGGCGTTGACGCTTCCGCCGATTTGACCCAGTAGAATCGAGCCGCCGGCTGTCTCCGCATTCACGCTTCGGGCCACGCGGCGCACGTGAATGCTGCCTCCCGCCGTCTCGGCGCGCAGGCTCCCGCCCACCTCATCAGCGTCAATGCTGCCGCCATTGGTAGTCAGCACCGCATCGCCTTTCGCGGTCCCCAACTGAATCGCGCCTCCTGCGGTTTGACAGCGAACGGGCCCGCCGATCGACCCCAATTTGATGGAGCCGCCGGCCGTTTCCGCCCGCACGGACTTGCCGATACGGTCCATCTGAATGGAGCCGCCGGCGGTCTGCGCATTGACGCGGCCGTCCAGATCATAAGCCTGGAGCGAACCGCCGCGGGTTTCCAAAATCGTTTCGTCCGTGGACCGCGGCGCGGTCACCTGCAAATCCGCCGAGAATCCGCAATGGCCGCACTGGGGATCCGACACTACCACCACCACCGTCGCCCCTTGCCGCGAGGCCCTTACAGCAGCCTGCTCGAGCCAGCTCCTGGCTTCCGCCTCCGAGTCGGCTCGCACCCGCTTTCTGGCGATGTACCGCACCTGGCTGCCGGCTTCTCCTTGCACCGAAATGCCGCCGAACGAGGTAATCCGAAGGCGCCCTCCGGGAACTGCGGCGAGGCTGCCGGTGACTGTCTGCACCCAGTACCGGCCTTCGCGAACAATCGGCGCTTCGGCCTGCGCTCTGGCCGGAGCGGGAGCAAGAAGGAAGCCAGGCAGTAAGAAACCTGGCAACCAGAAAATCGGGAATTTCAGAAAGCGCGCTTTTGTGATCCGTCCGTGGGTCGCGGGAACCGCTCCCGAGGGCCCCGCGTGGCCGGCGCACCCTAGGTCAAGCCGCGGCTGCGTGAGCGACTGGCCGGTCATTCCTGGAAGCCCGAAGTTGTTCATGACGCAAGTCACACTCCTTTCCTCTACTGTTGCCCTTCAGGGGGAAGACCTCCGGACCGCGGCTAAAACGTCTCGATGGAAGCATTCATTTCCTGTAACACGTTCTGACAACGCATGCGGACATAATTGTTTTGCTCTTTTTGCGCCACGCCCTGGAGTACTCCGACCAGGCTTCGATCACGGGCTTCAGTAAGTAAGTCGATCGCTTGCACGCGCATTCCCGGATTGTCATCATTGGTCAGCACACCGATGAGAGCCTGGCGCACCCTGGGATCGCGGGCGTAAGGCTTCAGCGCCTCCAGGGCCTTCAGCCGCACGCCCGCATTGGCGTCGTTCGCGACCAAATACAACAGCGTGTCTCGGATCTCGCCGTCTCCCGCGCGGTCCTTCAAGAGGTCCACTGTGTCCAGCCGGATGCCCGGATTTCCGTAATTCTTGGCCGCGAAGATCAGAAATTTTTGAATTTGTGGATCCTCCAAGCTCCCGCTGAAGGTCTTCCGCCGCGTTTCATCGAATGAGATCTGCACTTTTCCGTCCTGAAGGTCCAGACTCAGTCCTGAGATGCCGTTGGCCGCGGCGTCGCTCGCGCTGAAGGACGCGGCCGCCGGTTGGGCCGTGGAGAGGAACGGCGGCGTGGAGCGGAGCGACCAGCCGCCGAAGAAGCCGGCAGCGAGCAGGCAGGTAGCTGCCACCGGCTGCCACCAGAGGCGCATGGAAAGCCACATCTGCCGCGCCGCGCTTCTCGTGCTTGCGGCCTCCCGACCTTCCCAATGCAGGCGGTCCGCGCGATAAATGGATCGCATCAGGTCGTGCCGGCTTTCCGCCAGCAGCGCGGCGGAAGGCTCCAGCCGGTCCCGCGCATCAAGCTTGGCCAGGAAAGCTCGTTCCCTTGCCATCCGCGCCGAGCAGGATTCGCACGTCTCGAGGTGTTCCTCAACCTCGGCTCTCTCGCGCTCGTCGAGTTCGTTGTACAAATACCAGCTAATCTGTTTCTCAACCCATTCGCAGCTCATAGACAGCTCCGCAAGGCGTCTCTACCGGCGAAAGGGAGCGCCTCGTGCTCGGCGTTCCCCGCCCGCTTCGGAAGGCTCTTCGATCTCGCAGCCCCTTTCTCCAACTGCTCACCCCAGCGCGGCCCGCAGCTTTTGCGTGGCCCGGTACAAGCAGTTCTTCGCAGTCTCCTCGGTGGTATCCAGCATTTCGCCGATGACCCGCAGCCGGAGGCCCTGGTAATGCTTCAGCTCGAAGACGAGGCGTTCGCGAGGCCCCAGCTTGGCCAGCGCGTCTTCGATGCGGCGTCCCAGCTCCCGCCGCAGGAGGTCGCGCTCCGGGTGAGCTTCGGCGCGGCCGTCTTCCACCGCATCGAAAACGTCTCGGGCGCCGTTCCGGGTCTCTACAACCGGGGGTTCTTCCCTCCGGATGGTGCGCTTTCTCAGGTGATCAAGGCAGATGTTAGTGACGATACGGTAAAGCCACGTGTAGAAGCTGCACTCGAAGCGGAAGCTTCCCAGATTCCGGTAAGCCTTCAAGAACGCCTCTTGATAGGCGTCCCGCGCGTCCTCCTCCGAGCGCAGGAGATTCAGCGCCAGCCGCAGCACGCTCTGATCGTAGAGGCGCACCAATTGCTCGAAGGCCTCATGATCCCCCCGCTGCGCGGCCCGGATTAAAGCCGCGTCCTGGCTGAGCGCTGACGCCGGTGTGCTCTTCACGATGGAAATTCCCGGCAGCGTTACGGCTCTCACTCTCCCAATGCCTTCACCTACAAGCTCATGGACGCAGAGCGGCGCAAAAGGTGAGCGGCCGTTTGGTGCGCGGGCGCCTATTTGCTGGCCGTAACCATGATTTCCACGCGCGAGCCCCGCGCCAGGCCCGCCACCTGTACGGTGGCCCGGGCTGGCCGGTTTGTCTTGAAATAGCTCGTGTACACCTGGTTCATTTGGTCGAAGAGATTGAAGTCGGTGAGATAAACGGTCGCGCTGACGACATCCGAGTAATCCATTCCCGCGGCTTTTAGCACAAGGCCGATGCGATCGAGCGCTTGGCGGACCTCGTCCTGAAAATTCGCAGGAAGCCTATTTGTCTTGAGATCCGATCCCGTTTGCCCGGAAACATAGAGGGTTCTGCCGACCAGCACGCCTGGACTAAACGGCGAGCCGGTGGGAAATTCGGGCGGAGAAATGATCTTCTTTTGAGCCAATGCGGGCAGCGATAAAATCAGCGCCAGCAGAAGCAAAGGCATGGGTTTCATATGCAGCCTCCCTTTTCGCTGTGTAAGCCATAGCTTAGCAACATCTCTTTCGCCCTCCAGGCCTCTCGAAGAGCCGTGGGAACTGCTGCCGGGGCCATACAGCGGCAACAGAACGACGATTTGCCGGTGCGGGCATCGGCCCCGGCCCACAATGCAGCCCGTCTGGGCCGCCATTCTACACAGGCGGCCAGAGTTATAAACTGGCGATATGAAGACCCAGGAGCAGGAGCAAAATGTTTTGCACGCCGCCGACGCTGGCAATTCCTTCCGCTATCTGGACGTTATCACCGGCCTGTTCGTCGCCGTGCTGCTCATCTCGAACGTGGTGGGTCAAAAGATCTGGCGGCTCGGGCCGCTGGATATCAGCGCCGCGCAGATGCTTTTCCCGGTCAGCTACATTTTCGGCGATGTTCTAACCGAGGTCTACGGCTACGCGCGCTCGCGACGCGTGATCTGGATTGGCTTCTTCGCCAATATTCTCATGGCCGTTGTTGGTTGGATTGCCGTGCGTCTGCCGCCCTCGCCGGAGTGGCCCAATCAGCAGGCTTTTGCGGCTGTAATGACCTTTGTACCTCGAATGGTGGCGGCCAGCCTCATCGCCTACTGGTCGGGCGAGTTCGTCAATTCCTACGTGATGGCCAAGATGAAACTGTTCACAAACGGCCGCTGGCTATGGTCCCGTACGATCGGCTCCACGGTTGTCGGCCAGGCCGTGGATAGCGCTTTGGTGGTGGGCATCACCTTCGCCGGCGTTATGCCCCTCAGAGCCTTGGTTCGGGTGACGCTCTCTATTTACCTGGTGAAGGTGGCTTACGAAGTGATCGCCACGCCCGCAACGTATCTGGTCGTCAACTGGCTGAAAAGAGCGGAGGGCATGGATGTCTACGACCGGGGTACGAACTTCAGCCCCTTTGCCATTTGAGAGGTCAAAGCCGCGTCCGCCTTGTGACCGGCGAGACCTCTATAGACAAGGGCTCTCTCCGGACACATGGGCTCGGTACCCCACGCGCCACTACCCCTTCTGGAGATGCAGCGGAAGAATCTTGCCGCCGGGGGTGGCCGCCGGCTCCCTGCGGACAACACGCAGCGTTTGGCCCTCCTCCCAGATTCTGGCCATAGTGCGCGAACTGTCGTTTCGCGAGCCGAGATAGTCAAGAACCGTCCGCTGGACGCTCGCCTCAATGACATCGTGCACCCGGGGACTCACCACGATCTCTACGCTGGGCAGCCCGTCTACTTCCGTTTCCACGAGTTGATAGTCCGTGGGGCTTCCCCCAAACTTCCGCGGCAGGACCTCCTCCACAAGGGCGAAGAGGTCTGATCCAAGGAATGCAACTCCCTCGCTGGTCAGCTTTTCGTAGCTGCGTATCGAGTGGAGGTGATCGTTGAAGCCAAGCGCCCCGAAGGGGCAGGAACATCGGCGCCGCACCAGCGCGCCGTAATCACCTGTCTCCACGTTGATTAGAATTTTCGGACTACTAGCCAGCACGGACGTAAAGTGAAAACCGCTGACGGAGGCCCCTGCCGGACGCACGGATGTGCGCCGCTCGATCACGGCGATTTTGCCGCTCAAAAGATGCACGTCATCCACAGCCTCCCCGTCCGGGCAAGGGACGCCGACGGGACCGGTTTCCGCCATCGCATAAAAGCACCCCGCCTGAACTCCTGAGTCCCGTACCATGCGGGCCTTGGCGGAAGTATAAGGCTCGCTGCCCAGTCGAAAAAAGCTTCCTGAGATGTCGAGGCCGCCTTCCTTCGCTGCGGAGCAAATCCGGACGGCGCAGCCCACCAGCGTGTCCAGATAGGCAGGCGTCCCGCATTGCCGCTGCCTAGCAAGCCAGTTCGCTATCTGCAACGCTGCGGTCAAGGGCACGTGCTCCGGCGTCGGCAGTGCGACGCCCGACAGGCGGCCGGCCAGGACAGTAGCGTGCGTGAGAATCGCGTATTTCAGCCGGCGGGGGCTGTATTCCAAACGATCCTGCGTGAACCAGCGGCCGAGCGGCTGCCCCACCTTGGCGTGTAACAGCGGTTTCTTGATGCCGGAAACGTACGGCGGCAAAGGCCTCCAAAGGGCCATCGGCCGTCCCCCCAGACCCCAGGCTTCGTGAAACAAGTGCTGGCAGGCAGCATCGTAAACCAGCAAGTCCAAATCGATAATGAGGCGCCGGGGCACTCCGCGCGTCCCGCCGGTGCTGCCTTCAAAGTGCTTGCGGAGAAACGGGTTGTCAAAATCATGCGATTCCACGGGAAGTTCCAGACCTGCCCGCACAACCGGCTTGCGCCCTTTGAATTCATCCAGCGCCACGTATACGCCGGAGTCATAGAGCCGTTCCAAGGCCGACTCGAGCCCGTCGCTCTGTACCATTCGGGCGATGTCCCCATACTCGGCCCCCGCGCGCCGCAGGAGGGCCAGATACGGACTGCGTGGCTTTTGAAAGACAGAGCGTTGCAGCAGGCGCAGGAAAGATTGATCTCTGTTCCGGTGCTGCGCTTCGAGCAGCCGTCTGCTTTCTTCCGCGCTCAGCGGATGTTCCAGATATTGGCGTACCCCGGCGATGTATCGGAGGAACATGCGGAGGTCATCAAGCATAGAAATTGGGTGCGCTCGGACCGCCATGTGATCTCGGGACCGTCATCGGCTGACTGCTTTGGTCAAGGCCGCTGCCTGAGGGTCCGAGAAAGGTTGGCCGACGTCGGCTCCGTTGTGAAGGTCTCGATCCAGAGGGAAATTATAAAGCCATGCTGCCGACTGGATAGACCGCGCAGGTTTTTTTGCCGCAGGACCCGACGTCGTACAAGGCGTATACTGGCCGGTTATGTCGAAATCAGGAACGCAAACCAACCGCAGGCGCAAATCAACTCCCACAGACGGGCGCCTGGACCGCCTGTTCCGGCAACTGGAAGACGAGTTCCAGCGGCGAGGCTACCCGATTGACGCCCAGCGAGTGTTTGCACTGATGAGCGAAATTCATCGCCGATATGGAGGGGACAAGAGGGCCATTGGCCGCAAGGACCGCTTGCTCGTGAACCGGATTACCGAACTGGCGAATGATGCGGCGGCGGCCATGGACAGCCTTTGGGCGGTCTGGATTGATCTGGTGCGGTGCCTGGTCCTGACTAATATCACCTTCTGGGGCCTCAGCGAAGAAAAGGGGCCGCCTCCTTTGCCGCAACTGCCGCATCCTTGGCCTCCTCCACCGAAACGAAGAGCGGAAAGGAAAAAATAGCGGCCGCGGACGCAAGACGTCCGGTCGCGGCTCCGGGCACCTGACCAGCGAGGGGGGGCGTGTAAGCCCTCTCCCTTCTCGCAAGAGTCACAAACCTGCGGAGCTGACGCCGTACGGCCTGCCTTCTTTTTCCTTCCAAGCTGCCGTTCCGCAGCCGCGGGCATCTCGGCCCGACTCAGCCACCCCGTCGCCAGATGCAGGGCAGGAGGCGGCCCGTGTGGGTGCGATAGCGGCGATATTCGTCGCCAAAATGGGCCACCAGCAGCTTCTCCTCAACAGTGCTTTGCCAGTAGAAAAAACAATAGAACGGCGCCGCCAGCAGAACCAGCACGGCCCCGCTGTTATAAACCAGGGCGCCGCCCAGCAGGACAAGAAGCAGACCGGTGTAGATGGGATGGCGCACCCAGGCATAAGGACCCGTCGAGATAAGCTGGTGGCCCTGCTTTACCCCCAGCGTTATAGAAAACTGCGCGCCTAAACGGATCTTGGCCCAGCTCGTCAAGAAGGCGCCCGACGCAGCGAGGATCAAGCCCGCGGCTGCCGCCGCAGCGGAAAAGCGCGTCAGAGGAAAGTCCCAATGCCGGCCGAAGATTGCAGCCAGGAAAAGGAAAACGGTTGCAAACTCCGCCAGGCGAATCACAATGACCCAGCGGCTCCGGGCGACAAATGGGCGCCGGTGGCCCGAGTCAAACAAGCGCAGATAGAGAGGACTGAGCCCGGTCAGGGTGATGATCCAGAAGGCAGTGCGAGCCATCAGGCGGCTGCTCATTTTCTCATAAAAAGCCGGTCGGTTCGCTTGCAGAGTTTGCGCGAAACGGTATAATTGACTTCTATTTTGCAAAGGGGAGGGTCTCTACATGCGCCTTGCTTTGGTGCTGACGCTGGAAGGTTTGTTGGTTCTCGCAGGTCTGGTCTTTGCGCAAAGCTCACAGTACCAGGAGTTAGCAACGATCAAACAAATCATGGCGGCGACCGAGGGTCCGGCCATGAACGCCTTAGTCGCTTTCAACAAGGCTGGAGGCCCCAAAGACGATAAGGAGTGGGAGCAGGCGGAGGCGGACGCGGCCATTTTGGCGGAAACGTCTCAGTTGCTATTGATGGGCAGCCGCCCTGCTCACGAGGCCGTAAAGAAACCGGAAAACGGCGACCCGCGCGATATCTGGGTTAAGAGCAGCCAGCGGCTGCAAACGGCCGCACTCGCCTCGGCAAAGGCGGCTGAGGCGAAGGACCTGGATGCCTGGAAGGCGTCAGTGAATCAGTTGGGCGGTGCCTGCCGGAGCTGTCATACCATACATCGAAAGCCCACCAAGAAATCCGAGTAACGCGCAGAAATCAGGACCCGCCGCCGCCGGGAGATGGGGCCGCGGGTTCCCGCGTAGGCTTTTTGCAGGCGTACAGCAAGTGCGGCACGGCCAAGGGTCCCGAGGCTGCCGCTCCGGCGCTTTTAACGCAGTTCTTCCATAATCTCGAGAAGCGCCGATTCGGGAGGCCGTGCCCGCTTCTCATCCAAATGAGCCAGAGGCTCATCGATCAAATTCAGCAGCTCGAGAAAATTTTCGCGGCTGGTATCGAGATAGAGCAAGCCGGTAACCACTTCCCCTTTGCGGGCGGCCTCGTCAAGCACACGCAGAGCGGTGATTTTGTTGGAGGCGTCGTAGTCGTCCGCCAGTTTTTTCAGCCGCAAGTGCGAGCCGTCGTGCATGACGACGTCGCGCGTCGTGCCGGGCTCGATTTCCACCTCAATGTCCTCGAAATAAGGAACGAAATCGATTTCATGCAGCGGCTCCTCGTGGTCTTTCATGTAGCTGTAGCTCTTGGTCGAGCCCTCGTGATCATTGAAAGTCACGCACGGCGAGATGACGTCAAGCATGACGGTGCCCTTGTGCGAAATGGCCGCGTGCAGCAGCGCGCTCAATTGTTTTTTATCGCCGGAAAAAGACCGCGCTACAAACGTCGCCCCCAGCTCAATGGCCAGCGCGCAGGTATCGATAGGAGGCAACTCGTTCACCACGCCGGTCTTCAACTTCGAGCCGATGTCGGCCGTCGCCGAGAACTGCCCTTTGGTCAACCCGTAGCAGCCGTTGTTCTCAATGATATAAATAATGGGCAGATTACGGCGCATCAGATGCACAAACTGTCCGATGCCGATGGAGGCCGTATCGCCGTCGCCGCTGACCCCGATCGCCAGCAATGTGCGATTGGCCAAAACGGCCCCGGTCGCCACGGAGGGCATGCGGCCGTGCACCGCGTTAAAGCCGTGCGACATGCCGAGGAAATAGGCCGGGGATTTCGAAGAACAGCCGATGCCGGAGAGCTTCACCACGCGCCAGGGCGCGACTCCCATGTCAAAGAAGGCCTCCACAATGCGCTCGGAAATCGCATTATGGCCGCAGCCGGCGCACAGAGTGGTTTTCGATCCCTTATAGCCGACAATATCGAGTCCGATTCGATTGGTTTTCTTCGCCGGTCCGGCGCTCGCCGGCGGCGACTGTACAGCGCTCACAAGCCCTCCTGTTGAATAATGTCCTCGGTGATCGTCCGGGCATCGATGGGCAGCCCGCCGTAGTAGCGGACGCTGCGAAGCCGCGGGTGCAAGGACGGCTCCACATCCAGGCGCATCAGATCGAGCAATTGGGCGTCCCGGTTCTGCTCGACGACATAAACCCGTTCGTGTTTTCGGATGAAATCCGTCAATTCCTGGTTGAATGGAAATGCGCGCAGGCGGAAATACGAGGCCGCGATGCCGCATTCGCTTTGAAGCTGATCACGGCTCTCCACCAAGGCCCAATGCGTGGTTCCCGCTCCGATGAGGCCGATGCGGGCGCCGGGCGTAAGATCCACGACCGGCCGCGGCACCATCGAACGCGCCGTCTCGAATTTGCGATTGAGGCGGTCCATGTTGCGGATATAGTCGTCGGGCCGCTCGCTGTAATTCGCCTTCTCGTTGTGGCCGCTGCCGCGCACGAAGTAGGCGGCCTGCGGATGTTCGGTTCCCGGCAGAGTGCGGTAGCCGATGCCGTCGCCATCCACGTCCTTATACCGCGCGAACCCGCCCAACCGCTCCAGGTCTTCAGCCGTGAGCACCTTGCCCCGCTTGAAAGGCCTGGTCGGATAACGAAACGGCTCGGCCATCCAGTAGTTCATACCCAGATCCAGATCGAGCATGACGAAAACCGGCGTCTGGAGCTCTTCAGCCAGGTCGAATGCGTCCATCGCCATTTCGAAACACTCTTCCGGGTTGCAGGGAAACAGCAAGGGGTGCTTGGTGTCGCCGTGAGAGAGAAACGCCGTGCTGAGTATGTCGCCCTGCGATGTCCGCGTAGGCAAGCCGGTCGAGGGACCGACGCGCTGCACGTCGAAAATGACAGTCGGGATCTCGGCATAGTAACCCAAGCCGACAAACTCGGACATCAAGGAAATGCCCGGTCCCGCCGTGGACGTCATGGATCGCGCACCAGCCCATCCGGCGCCTATCGCCATGCCGATCGAAGCCAGTTCGTCTTCGGCCTGCACAATGGCAAAGGTCGCCTTCCCGGTTTCCGGATCGATCCGGTAACGGCGCGCATATTCGATCAGCGTCTCGCACAGAGACGACGAAGGCGTGATGGGATACCAGGTCACCACAGTCACGCCGGCGAAAATGCTCCCCAGAGCGGCCGCCGTATTGCCTTCGATGATGATTTTGTTTCCGTTGGCGTTCATCCGCTCGACCCGGTACGGGTCCGTTTTGGTGAGGTTCTGGCGCGCGTATTCCACGCCCGCCTGCACCGCCTTCCAGTTCAGCTCCGCCGCCTTAACTTTCTTCTTGAACTGCTTGAATAGCGCTTTGTGCACCTCTTCGATCTCGATTCCGAGCAGATGCACCAAAATCCCGTCGTAAATCATGTTGCGCACCAGCTTGCGCAGCTTCGGGTCGGGACAAACCGGCGCGACCAGCTTGTCGAACGGAACAGGATAAAAGTGCAGATCGGAACGCAGCTTATTCAGCTCGAGCGGAGCGTCATAGACCACAGCCGCGCCGGGATTCAGGTTCCGCACGTCCTCCTGCGCGGTCTCCGGGTTCATGCAAACCATCACATCGGTCTCTTTTTTGCGGCCTATAAAACCGCGCTTGTTGGCGCGGATGGTGTACCACGTCGGGAGTCCGGCGATATTGGAAGGAAAAAGATTCTTTGCCGATACCGGTATGCCCATCTGAAACAATGAGCGCAGGAGCACAATATTGGCCGTCTGGCTTCCCGAACCATTGACCGTGGCTACCTGTATGCTGAAATCGTTGACTACCGGCTGGCCGCCGGACGAGGAAACGTACTGCGCAGGCAAGGTTTCAACCGATGACATTCATATTTCTCCCAGATGATAAGCCCAACTTTTGATTATAGCGGATTCGGCCTGGAGTGGTTTCCGCGCGCCGCCAGCAGCGCGTCCCGGATCCTAAGGCGATCCGCTTAACCGCACATTTTTTTCGGCTGAAAAGGGAGGCGCGTTCCCGAAAAGACGTGTTTATGTTATGGGTGGTTCTACATAGTCGCTGTATGGTCTCATAATCAAAACATGCGCCTGTTTACGGCCATCGACCCATCGCCTGCCGTGCAAAGCAATCTGGAGCGGCTTCTCGAAAAGCTGCGGCCCACGGCGTATATCCGCTGGTCCCGGCCGGAAGGTTTCCATCTCACTCTGAAGTTCATCGGGGAGTGGCCAGGCGAGAGATTGCCGGAGTTGGAGGAGGCTCTCGGTTCTGTTGCATTTGAGCCCTTTGATCTGACCGCTTCCGGCTTGGGGTTCTTCCCCAATGCCCGCTCTCCCCGCGTCTTCTGGGTGGGAATCCAGGGGCCGCCCGCGCTGGCGCGTCTTGCCGCAGAGATCGAAGAGGCGATCGAGCCGCTGGGCGTCGCGCGCGAAAAACGCGCTTACTCGCCGCATCTTACGCTGGCGCGCATCGAAAATCGGACGCCGCTTGGCCGCCTGCACGAGGTCATTGAAGAATTGGGCCGGGCCGATTGCGGCACGTTCCGGGCGAGATCCTTCTATCTTTACGAGAGCCGTCTGGCGCGCGGCGGATCGATTTACACAAAAATCAGGGAGTTCCCGGGTTTGAGCGAAAAGAGGCCCGCGGGCGGTTTCTAACAGCACCCTCTGCGTCGTCGTGCCGGACGGCTCGATGACTGCAACTTTGTATGGGACGGTGGGTTACTAAGGACATGGACGCAGCCGCAGCGCTCGAGCACGATGCGCAACTGATGCTCCGCGTCAAAGAGGGCGACACCATCAGTTTCGAGCTGCTGCTAGAAAAGTACCGCGCCTCGGTAATCCATTACCTGTATCGTATGGTGCAAAGCCAGAGCGTAGCCGAGGAGTTGGCACAAGAGGTTTTCCTCCGCGTTTACCGGTCGCGCTCCAGCTACGAGCCGGCCGCTAAATTTACGACCTGGCTGTTCCGCATCGCGACACATCTGGCTCTGAATTCGCTGCGGGACCGCCGCAATGAGCGCAGCCAGGAAAGCCTGGACGATGATGGGGAGGAGTGGCCGCGTTTCCAGGTGGCCGATAACCGGAAGAACCGCGAACAGGAAATGATCGCGGAGGCCCGGCTGGAAGAAGTGCGGCGCGCGATCGCCGAGCTGCCCGAGAAGCAGCGGGCTGCCGTGCTGATGCATAAATATCAAGACATGGATTACGTGCAGATCGCCGGGGCGCTGGGATGCTCCGCTTCCGCCGTAAAATCATTGCTCTTCCGGGCTTATGAAACACTTCGCGGCCGGCTCGGCCATCTGGCCCAAAGCCGTGCAGCGCTGTCATGAGGGAAGAAGATCATGAATTGCCAAGATATAGTGAGCGAGATTATAGCTCGGCCGGGCCGGGAGACGTCTGAGGAGGTCAAACTTCATCTAGCGACCTGCGGCGCCTGCTCGGACGTGTACCGGCAGCAGCAGGATCTCTGGCGCCAGTTGGACGCCTGGGAGGCTCCGGAAATCTCAGCGGGCTTTGACCGCCGGCTATACGCGCGCATCGGGCGGCGCGCCTATTCGCCCTGGACGCCCCTCGGCGGGCTGCTGGGCCTGCTGCACCCGACGCAGCTCCCCTTCGCCGCTGCTTTGGCGTGCGTTCTGTTTTTAGCCACTGTGGTGATAGAGAGAGACCACCACGTGACGCTGCCAGCCGAGGCTGCCGTTGCAATCCACCCTGTCGAGAAAGAGGATCTCAAGCAGATCGAAACCGCATTGGACGACATCCAAATGCTGAGCGATTTTGAGGCTCTGCCTGTCGGCTACATTCAATCGCAAGGAAAATCCTGATGTGGGCGCTCGGCAAGTTCTTGCTTCCCCTGGCGGCGTGTGCGGCCTTGCTTTCCCAAGCTCCGGCGCAGCAGCGCGAAGCGCTCCCGCCGCCGCGCGCCGTGCGGCCCAGAACTGCTCCGCCCAGACCCGCAGTGCAGGCGCGCGTCCGCGCGCGCCAGAACCTGGTGGATCACCTGATGTCTCTCTCGCCCGAAGAACAGCAGCGTTTTATGCGCACCAATCCGCAGTTTCGAAGCCTTCCGCCTCTGCAACAACAGCGCATCCAGCAGCGCCTCCAGCAGTTTAACAGCCTCCCGCCCCAGAGACAGCAGGCCTTGCGCGAACGCTACGAACTGTTTCGCCAGTTGCCACCCGAACAGCAGGACCGCGCCCGGGCGTTATACCGCCAATGGATGCGGTATCCGCCGGACCGGCGGCAGGAGCTGCTGCAAGGCTTCCGCCGCTTGCGGGACGCCTCCCCCGAGGAACGGCAGAAGCTCCTGCAAAGCGACGAGTTTCACAACCGGTTCAGCGAAAGCGAGCAGGAGACTCTTAAGGGCCTGGCCGAATTGCTTCCCGGCGGTTAGATCATACTTCCCACTGTTCGGGAATGGACGTGTCGAGCTCGATCCACTCCTCCAGCGGCAATGCGTCGAACGGCAGGCCCTCGTTCCAGAGCGAAAACTGAAAGCGCAGCTTGCCTGTTCCGCGCGGGAGCGCCTCCAGCGGAACCCTCATTTCGAGCACCCGACCAAAACGCGTTTCCACCAGCTTCGGGTCGCGGGGCTCGGGGCGGGCGCCGTCGTTCGCAGCCGTGAATTCCTTGACCTGAACCCCCCGGTCGCCTAGCTGCAAGTGGATGTGCGCCACTCCGCCCCATTTCAGCGTTACCCGGGCCTCCATGCCCGGCAGCCGCTCCCGTTCGGTGGGCAGAAAATCGACTCGCAGATAAAAGCTGGCTCCGTCGGTTCCGTAATACAGTTCCTGCACCAGAAACCGTTTCCCGTGCATTGCGCCGAGCCGGTGATCCGCCCGGTAAAGCCCGGCTCCGATCCATTCAAAGTACGTGCTGATCTCTCCATCGATGATCGGACGCACGTAGCCGCTGGGCTGAACCGAGAGAACCTGCGTGGTCTTATGTAGTATCGGGCGCAGCAGCTCTTCGGGAGGCTTGCTCCCGAGAGCCCGATAGACGTTGGACAAGTGCCCCCGAAACAGCTCGTCGAATTCCGGGCGGTTTGGAGAATCATGCTCAGGGCCGTACCACCAGCACCAATCGCTGCCTTCGGCGATGAGCAGTTCTTCATAGGCCAATTCACGCGAGGCCGGCCGGAGCTGGGCGCCAGCGGCGGCGCACTGGTCGAAGTAGTCGCGCGCGTCGTTCAAGAAGTTCCAGGCCCGGTTATCCTCCTCGGCCCCGATCCAGATGTCGAAATTGGCGTTGATCCAAGAGCCCGGCGCTATGGTGTCCAGGCAGCCGTGAGGCAGCCGGCTGATTGCATCGCTTACGGTAACGGCGCGAAAGCGCGGGTCATCCAGAATGCGCCGGTAGAGCGCGCGCAGAAACGGCCGGCCGTTTCGGTCGTAATACTCCCAGGCGTTCTCGCCGTCGAGAATGATCGGTATTAGACAGTCACGATCCGCAGCGAGAAAGGGCTCTCCAATCAGACTCAGGCGGCGCACAAAATCCGCGGCGGCTTCTTCCGCGTTCATGCGAGAGAAGACGAACCCGATCAGATCGCTCAAGAAATGATCGCGGAACAACAGAAAGAGTTGCCGCCCGTCCCGCTGCCACAGAAACGGCTGATAGAGCAATCCGCGCGATCCGGTGGTGGCGGCGCGGAGGGTTTTCTCGAGCACTCCCTGATCGGTTGCAGCCCAGGTGAAGCCGGCGTCAGCCGCCAGGGCCAAAGCTTCGTTGGAGACCGATCCTTCGGAAGGCCACAGCCCGACTGGCGGGTTGCCCAACTTCTGCGCGATGTACGCGCGCGCCCGGAGCAACTGCTCGCGGGCGTCCTCCGGGCGGCGGAAGCGGCGCGGAAGAGCCAGCCCCGGATGCGCTTCAGCCGCGATATCGCTGTCGCAGATCAGGGGCAAGATGGGGTGGTAGAACGGCGTGGTGGAGATCTCGATCTGACCGCGCCGGGCGGCGTTGATGTACGCCTTCATGACGCAGTTGAGGATTTCCTGCTGCTTGCGGGCCATCGTTTGCTGATCCTCCACCCGGTAATCGGAGGCCCGGTTGACCAAAGCGCGCACTTGGGGATCGTGGTCCAAGAATTCTTCGTCGAACCATGCAAGCTGGGAGAGCACTTGCAGGTCCCGGTAATCTTGCGCCGAAAAGTAGCGGGCCGCGCGGCCTGGGTCCCGGCCTGCTCCTTCCCAGCGTTCATACAGTTCCCGGTATCGCGGATATCTATAGATTAGCTTTTCCCGGTTGGCCATGAAAAAATACTGCATGATCAAGAGCCGCTGGTCGGTGGAAAGGTCCTCGGCTCTGGTAAGCGCCGCAATCAGGAAAGGATCATGGGCTTCTCCGCGGGCGTATTCCTCGATTTGCGCCACCACGGAGGGAACCAGGTTGAAGGTCTGGCGCATCGCCGGGAATTCATCGAGAATCTTGACCATTCCGTAATAGTCCTTCAGCGCATGCAGCCGGGTCCAAGGCAGACGATACTCTCCCGTCATCAAATCCTTGTAATAGGGCTGATGCATGTGCCAAAGAAAACAGAGGTGAATCTGCGGCATGGTGACTCGCTGGCAGAGCGGCCGGGGCGCTTCGGATCTGGCGCCGGCTCACTCCGGCCGCTCGGCGCGCCGAACCTGGTCCGCCTCCGCGGCGGCAAGCTGTCTTCGTCTCCCGAAATAGCTTCGGGTGGCGGCGGGCGGCTCCGTACCCCGAATAGCGCGCCAGAGAACGTCGTTCAATTCGTCGTCGTCGATGCGATCCTCCTCCGAAAAATCCATGTGCGCGGAAGCGGCTGCACCCGCGGCTCCCGGCGGATTCCGCTCCTCCAGATTCACACGCGGCGGTTCGGCGGTATAGGGGCGGGAATCCGGGCGAGTTGTGAAGCAATTCACCATAGGAGTCGCCGCGGCGTCAAACTGGGTCATCGGACGCATGCCCAGAAGCAATTCGATGGTGCGCAGCATTGATACGGTGGTGTAATGCGTGCTGTCTACAACGCCGCGCTTCGTATAAGCGCTCAAAACGAAGGCTGGGCTGCGGTGGGAATCCACATGGTCGGGACCGTTCTGGGCGTCGTCTTCCAGAACGAAAATGGCGATCTGGTTCCACACCGGGCTGCGGCTGACCGCTTCGACAATACGGCCCAGCGCGTAATCATTATCGGCCACCAACGCCCGCGGCGTGTGCTTGCCGGCCTCGGTCCCGGCGGTGTGATCGTTCGGCAGCCTTAGCAGTAGGAGACGCGGCAGGGTCCCTTTCTGAACAAAAGCGTTGAACTCGCGCAGGAATTCATCCGCGCGCTTCTGGTCCGGGTAATCGATGCTGAACCCCAGCGCCCTCCGATCGGTGTAGGGAGTCAGCGCCGGATCTTTTATGCGCTCCACTCCGCTCAGCTCCTTGTTGTTCTCGATCCACATGCCGTAATTCCGCAGACTGATGCCGGCCGAGATGGCGTTGCTCCACAGGTATCCGGCCGGAGGAATGGCGGCGGGTTCGCCCCCCTCAAAATCTTTGATCTTCCGGCGATGGGCGTAATTGGACGGCCACATCTTCTGAACATAGTCCGAAGCGATGCCCGCCAGCGACCAGTTGTGGCCGTCGGCGCTGACGTCCGCATTCACATAGAAATTATCCAGCAGCACGAACTCGCGCGCCAGCTTGTGGTGGTTCGGCGTGACGCTCTCGCCGAAGAGCACCAGCGAGGGGTCGCCGTTGCCCTCCTTCATATCGCCCAGCACCTGATCGTATGTGCGATTTTCCTTCACGATGTAAAGGACGTGGCGAATTTGCGTGGGCAGCGGCGGCGGCGGCTCGGTCAGTTTCCAGTCCGTATACGGGCTGTTGCGCTGCGCCTGCCGGGCATAGGCGTCGAGCTGTTCTTCAGAGGGCGGCGGAATGATGGAGAGCGATCCCGTTTGTATGGCTGCAACATAATTACGGCGTTCAGCGCCCTTGATGGAAGGGTTCGGCCCCTCCGGATTGGCGAAGCCTCCGCGGCCGCGCCCGTTGGCAACGAAGATGCGGCCGTCGCGCATTACATGCACGGCGGTCGGGTACCAGCCGGTGGGCAGGAAGCCCAGCACTTCCGACTGCGGGTTCGTAACGTCAATGACCGCAACCGTATTGTTATCGGAACAAGCGACATACACGTGCGTGCCATCCGGGCTCGCCGCGAGGGCGGTTGGCGTGCTGCCCGCGGGCGCGCGCGGGGTCATGGCCACATTGATGCGCTCGATCATCCGCGCCTTGTTCTCCCCGTCGATCCCAAGCACAAACACGCTGTTGGTGTTGGCGCAGGCGACAAAGAGGCGGGCCGCGAAGTCCTGGGATTGAGCGCCCTTAGGGGCCGGCAAATAAATCAGATCGGTTGGATGCGCGCCGACCGGGATCACAGCCAGACGGGAGCCATCCGCCGCGCTGTATTGTCCGACGCTCGCGTCCGCCCAGTGGCTGACATAGAAAGTCTTTCCGTCGGGCGCAAAAACGATGCGATATGGGCGGCGCCCGGTGGCCACCTGCGAGACCGGGTAGCCGGTCGCCGCGTTCAGCACGGTGACAGCGTTGCGGAACATATTGGCCGCATAGAGAAATCGCCCGTCCGGAGAAATTGCGACGTCGCCGATGTGATCCGCCGGCTGCGGGTCCTTCATCACCGGAAACCGGCGGGACGGCTTCAATTCGCCCGCAGCGAAGGCAAACTCAAAAACAAAAGGCTGCGAGCCGCCCCCGACAAACACGCGGTCTCCACGTCGATTGAACGTGATACCCAGCCAGGCGTCTTCCACCGGAACCCTTGCTATTTCCCGCTCGGCTGCGACGTCCACGACGCTGATCGAAGGAGGGAGATAGCCTCCGTTGAGAATCAGCAGATACCTCCCGTCCGGCGAGAGCGCCATCGACATCGGTAGCGTGCTGAGCGGTATCTGCTTGCCGGCCGGCGTCAGACGCCACCCGGTATGCAGCAAAAAAGCGCCGTCCGGCTGGGGGCCGATTTGGACGCGGGGAGCGGGCCGGGAACTCATCACCGCCGCGAAAACCAGAAGCATCCACCAACCGCACAGAGCTTTATTCATAATTCGTAAAAGGCACTCATCGGGGGCGCCCAGCCGCGCTAAGCAGCTCCTTGCCGAAAGGCCGTTCGACTCTGGAAAACCTACTCGCGGAAGGCCTGGGCAATTGGAAAGCGGCGCCCGATGCCAAACGCCTTGCTGGTAACACGAATCCCGGGGGCCGCCTGCTGCCGTTTGTATTCGTTAGCATCGACCATCCGCGCAATTTTTCGAACTAGTTCGAGCGGCCGGCGCAGCCGCTTCGCAATGCATTCCGGCGACTCATTTTCCTCAATGTAGGCTCTCAAAATAGGATCCAGCACGTCGTATTCGGGAATCGAGTCGCTGTCCTTTTGGTTCGGGCGAAGCTCGGCCGACGGCGGCTTCTGGAAAACGGCTTCTGGAATTGCGTCCCCGTGCCGGCGATTGGCCTCACGGGCCAGCTTATAGACCAGCGTCTTCGGCACATCGCTGATCACCGCCAGGCCGCCGCACATGTCCCCGTAGAGCGTGCAATAACCCACAGCCAGCTCACTCTTGTTGCCGGTGGTCAGCACCAAAGAGCCGAATTTATTGGAAAGCGCCATCAACGTCGCTCCCCGGATCCGCGCTTGCAAATTCTCTTCCGTGACGTCCGCGGGCCGGCCGGCGAATAACGGGGCCAGGGTGTCGCGAAAGATCTCATAGATCTTAGTAATATCAATGACCTCCAACCGGATTCCCAGCTTTTCGGCGAGAGAGCGGGCGTCGGTAATGCTGCCCGGAGAAGAAAACGGCCCCGGCATGCTGACGCCGGTCACATTCTGTCGGCCGACAGCATCAGCCGCCACCACGGCCGTCAGGGAGGAATCAATGCCGCCGCTAAGGCCGATGAGCACGGTTCGAAAGCCGCATTTGCGTACGTAGTCTCGGCAGCCCACCACAAGAGCCTCGTAGACGGCCTCGATCTCATCGCAGAAATTCTCATGCATCTCGCCGGCGTTGGATGCGGCGTCATAAAGCACCAGATCTTCCTCAAAGGATTTGGCAATGGCCCGAACTTCGCCTGAGGCGTCTAGCACAAAGCTCGTGCCATCGAAAACAAGCTGATCGTTCCCCCCCACCTGGTTCACAAAAACCACGGGCATTTTCCGCCGGCGGGCGATGGCCGCCAGCATCTCGCGCCGCAGCGGGCGCTTGTGCATGTGATACGGGGATCCCGAGATATTGATGAGGAAATCGGCTCCTTGCGCCACCAGTTCGTCAACGGGATCGCTGGCATAAAGCTGCCGTTCCCAAAACTGCTTGTCGTTCCAGACGTCTTCGCAGATGGTTAGCGCGAGACGGCGGCCGAAGGCGGGAAAGACCTCTTCTCGGTCGCCGGGGGCGAAATTCCGGCTTTCGTCGAACACGTCGTAAGTCGGCAGAAGCATTTTCTGCTGCGTAAACCGCACCTCGCCGCCCGAAAGGTAAGCCAAGCAGTTCGCTGCCGTTTTTCCGGTGCTCGAAGTATTCCGCCGGGGAAAACCGCAAATCACGTCAATGCCGAGCGCGCCGGTTTCCCTCGCCAGACGGTCGAGCTCGAGTTCCACTGCCGTCAGAAACGAGGCCTTTTCGACTAAATCGCGTGGGGGATAGCCCGAAATGGACAGTTCCGGAAACACGGCCAAGTCGGCGCCGCGATTTGCCGCCTCGCGGGCAAATCGAATCATCAGATCCACATTGCCCGCCAAGTCGCCGACCGTGGGGTTGATCTGTCCCAACGCGATTTTCATGGCCAGCCGCTCCCCCCGCGATACATATGTGGCATTTTAGCAAGGTGGGCTTGCTGCGGCAGTTTCTGGAATGGCTGGAAAGCGGCGAGGAGACCGAAGCCGGGCTGCTCGAGATCTGCCTGGGGCGCATTCGCGAGGCGGATTCGGAAATCCAAGCCTGGGTGAGGGTTTCACCGCAGCCGCGCTGCACGGACGGTCCGCTGCGGGGTGTTCCCTTCGGCGTAAAAGACATTTTCGACACCGAGGGCCTCCCTACGGAGTTTGGTTCGCCGCTTTACGCCGGCCGGCAGCCGGAGACCGACGCAGCACTGGTGAGGGCGTTCAAGCAGCGGGGGGCGGTACTGGTGGGCAAAACCCACACTACGGCGTTTGCTTACTTCGACCCGGCGCCCACCCGCAATCCGCGCGATACCGCGCGGACGCCCGGCGGCAGTTCGAGCGGCTCGGCCGCTGCTGTCGCGGCAGGCATGGTTCCTCTGGCGCTCGGGACGCAAACCCAGGGATCGGTCCTGCGCCCTGCCTCCTACTGCGGCGTGGCAGGCTTCAAGCCGACCTATGGAATTCTGCCCTTGCAAGGGGCATTAGCGTTCGCTCCGACTCTCGACACCGCCGGGCTTTTTACGCAAACCGCCGACGATATGCTGCTGGTCGGGAAGGCCTTGGGCTGGGATTGCAGCGACGCGGCGCCTTTGAGTCTCGGCGTTCCCCCTCTGCCCACGGAAACCATGCCGGAAATGGAAGGCCGCTTTTGCGCCGCCGTGGCGAAACTTCGGGCGGAAGGATTCCGGGTACAAGCAATGGAACTGCCGCCAAGCTTCAGGGAGCTGCTTCCAGCCGCACGCCTCATCAACGATTACGAAGGCGCGCGCACCCACCAGGAGCGATGGAAGAAATATGGCGGTCTTATCGGGCGAAGACTGGCCGACTTAGTCAAGCGAGGCCTCGCAATTCGTGCGGAAGAGTACGTCGCGGCCCTTGATACGCTCGAAAGAGCCAGGCGGCAAATAGCGGGGCGATTCGAGGAGACTCCCGTGATTCTTTTTCCAGCCGCCACCGGTCCGGCCCCGCGTGGGCTCGATTCGACCGGCGATCCCTGCATGAATACGCCCTGGACCGCCTTGGGCGGCCCCGCTATTTCCATTCCCATGCCCGGGCCTGGTCTGCCGCTGGGGCTGCAATTGACGGCAGCGAGAAATCGAGACGGATTTTTACTGGCTGCTGCGGCGATGCTGGAGAGAAGTTTAAACCGGCCGCTCAAGGGCTGCGAGCACAGATGAGTTGCCCAACCCCAGCGCCGGTATAGTTCGGCACAGTTCCTCATTCAACGAGGCGCTCGGGCGCTTCGCTGCTCCCATGCGTAAGTCGAGACGTGCAGTCGACGGCCATCGGTTTTGAGAGTCACCGCCCCTTCCTGGTCTGTCCGAAACAACCTCGTGCGGTAGGCGGCAAGGCGCGCCAGAACATCCGGGTGAGGGTGACCATAGGGGTTATCGGCTCCGGCGGAAATGACGCCGAACCACGGGCGAACCTCATCCAGGAATCTTTCGCTTGTAGATGTTTTGCTGCCATGATGGGCCACCTTGAGCACGTCTGCATGGCAAAGAAAACCATCCTGGATCAGCCGCTGCTCCGACGCTCGCTCAATATCGCCGGTCAGTAGAAAGCTTCGCTCGCCGAAGCGAGCCAGCAAAACCAGGGAGTCGTCGTTGGACGGACGGCTGCGGGGGGCGTACTCGGGCGCCGGGCCCAGCACTTGGAAGGTCACTCCGCCCAGGAATCGCGTTTCGCCCTGGATCAGACGGAGAATCCGGACGCCTCGCCGCCGGGCGAGATCCAATGCACGGTCATATTCGGGAGAAGGAGGGTTGTCGCCGATCCAGAGCTGCTTTACGCGGAAATTCTCGAGAACAGCCGGCAAGCCGCCGATATGGTCGTAGTGTGCATGGGAAATCACCACGGCATCCAGCGTACGGAGCGAGCGTGCCCATAGATAGGGAGACACAACCTCCTCGCCGATATCGGCTATCGGGATGGCGGTACTGCCAAAGGTCGCCAGGCCGCCGGCGTCGATCAGCATCGTCTGATTTTGCGGAAGCGCCAGAAACAAAGCTTCCCCTTGGCCGACATCGAGGGCGGTCACTTCCAGTTTTCCGCGATCGACTCGAGGCGGAAATGGATATGAGACGAGCGCGAATAGCGCCACAGCCAAAGCGGACCCGGAGAAAAGCAAGCCTGCTCGCACACGCCAGTCAAGAGGTTCGCTCGGAATATTGCGCGCGCCAGGGCCGCGAGTCGGGCGCTGTTTTTCCAGAAACCAGGCAAAAATCACCAGCGAGGTTCCCAGCAGGGCTGCCAGCCAGGGGGGTGGGTCCGGCACGCGAGCCTCCAGCCAGGCCCAACGGGCATGCCAGGCGACAATGCCGGCCATAGACGTTACCAGCGAAGAGAGCAGGCGAGCGAGAAAAGGCCAGCCGGTTCCGACGGTAAGGAAGCCTATTGGCACAATCAAGCTGATCAAAGGCACAACAAACACATTAGCCGCCATGCCGCTCCATGAGACTCGGTGGAACCACGCGGCCATGGGCAAAGCCAGCCCGATCTGCACGCAGGCGGAAACCACAGCTAATTCTGCGACCGCCAGCGGCAGTCGGATCAGGCAGCACAGAATGTTTGAGGAACTTCGCTCGGCAAAGGGCAGCCGGGCTGCGATCGCGCGCCATCCGATACGTGTTTGCGCCACTTTCGGCGGCAGATGAAGATCCCGGTTCCGGTCAGGAAGGTCGATCAGAGCCAAGCGATACGGCTCCAGGAATCGCTCGACGATCGGAACCGCGATCGCCGCGATGGCGCCCACAGACAGGAAGGAAAGCTGGAAGCTGACATCAAAAAGGTCGGCCGGATTTATTATGAGAAAGCCGAGCGCCGTTCCGGCAAGAATGTTCAGCGCGCGGCGCTGGCGATAGAATACCCTGGCGATCAAATAGCCCGCCACCATGCAAGCGGCGCGAACCGTGGGTAGACGGGAGCCGCATACAAGCACAAAGCCTGCCAGCGGCGCCGTCGTAGCCAGGGCAGCCCAGATGCCGGAAAAGCGCAGGCGGCGGAACAGAAACAGAAAAAGCCAGGCGAGAGCGCCCACGTGCAACCCGGCGACGACGAGAGCATGGTACGTTCCGGTCCGTTGAAACGCAAGACTCAAAGCGGGGTCGATGTAAGCCTCATCGCCCAGCAACATGGCCTTGACGATGCCCCCGCTCCGAGACTCGGGCCCGAGCAGCCGATCCAAGCGGCCCTCTACCCACTCGCGGACCTTCCAAATGAGCGCCGGAACCAGCCGGCCTCGACGGCCTTCGAGCTTTCTCAGGGGCACTCCGACGCGCACAAATGCGGTCATCTCGATATCCTGCCGCAACAAGGCGGCGGCACGATCGAAGCTCCCTGCATTCTTAAAATTTCGGATATGCCGCAGCCGCGCCAGGAACTCGAGATGGTCGCCATAGTGGAGCTCGGGCCCAGCCTCGCCGGTTCTGCGCAGAACCGTGACGCGAACGCCCCCGGAAACCGGAACGCCCGTGCCGATCGATTCCACTGCCAGAACAAACTGATCGCGGTCGCGGCGGACCGTGGGCGGCACCCGCACCCATCCGGCGAGGAGGATAGGATCGTGCAAATCCAGACGCTTTCCCTCGGCTACGAGGTCAATCCGGTTAGGGTCCGCGGGATGAGGTAACGAAGCGAACAGGGCGCCGACACAGGTAAAACCCACCAGGCAAGCAGCCGCACCGGCGCGCAAGGCTCCGCGCAGCAATCCGGCCAGAGCCAAAGCCAGAAGAAGGAAAATGGAAGTTGACAGTTCCCGAAAAGAAAAGGTCACGTACTGCGCCGCGAAAATTCCGGCTGCAACGGCCGCCATCGGCGCAGCCAGCGGATACCGCATGGCGCGATGCCAGACGCGCCGACACCGGGCGTCTGATATTTTATCCAACCAATGTCACTACGGTCTCAATATGAAACGTCTGAGGGAATAAATCAACGATTTTCATTGAAATTATTTCGAATCCGGCCGCCAACAACCGCCTCAAATCGCGGGCCAGAGTGGACGGATCACACGAGACGATCGTCAAGCGCCTAGGGCGCAGGCGGGTGATCGACGCTGTCACGGCGTATCCCAGGCCGGCGCGCGGCGGGTCTGCCAGAAAAAAATCCATCTTTTCCGTCAGGCCTTCCAGAAACTGATCGGCCGGCGCCTGTTGCACCTCTATGGCCACGCCGGCGCGCTCGGCATTGTAGACGAGGTCCAGGCAGGCGCTGCGGTTCGAGTCATTGGCGATAGTCCGAGAAAACTGCCGGGCCAGACTCAGGCTGAATAGGCCGACCCCCGCATACAGATCGACCGCTGTGTGGCCTCGCTCACCGCCGGCCGCAACCTCAGCCAGGCGCGAGGCCAAAAACCGGTTTACCTGAAAAAACGACCGGCTGCTGACGCGATAGATATCGGGCCCTGCCGGATACTCTAGAAAATCGGAGCGGCTAAACCCCTCGATCTCAGCCGCGCACCAGTCAAAGAAGCGGCGCGCTACGGGCCGGCTCGATTCGAGCACATTGAGCTGTACCTCACGCTCGTTGGTAAACAGCTCGATGGCCCGCAGAAACTCGGGGAATCGCCGCGCCTTGCCTAGGCGGGTCAGCGTGGCCAGCGCCTTGTTGATTCCCGGGGAACTGATCGGGCACTGCTCGATCGGACACAGCCGGTGTGAGCCGAATTCGAAGTACCCGATTTGAAACCGGCCCGCCTGTTTCCGTATCCGAAGCTGCACACGGTTCCGGTAAGCCCACGGCTCGGCGGCGATGATCTCGACCGGGCCGCTCCATTCAATTTTTCCCAGGCGGGCGAGCGTTTCAAGCAGAATGGCTCTCTTCGATTCGAGCTGGCGCTCGTAGGGCATGTGCTGGTAATGGCAGCCGCCGCAGATTCCGAAGTAAGGGCAGGGCGCGGGGGTCCGCCACTCCGCCGGAGTCTCAACGGCGACCGTCCGGGCGGTGATCAGATCGGCTGATGCCTTCTCCGGCTCGACCCGCACCTTTTCTCCAGGCAGCACGAAGGGCGCTAGGACTACGCGGCCATCGGACCGGCCCAAGCCTTGGCCGCCGTAAACGAGCTTCTCAATCTCCACCGGAATGGACACAGTGCTTTCCCAGTCATCCCGCCGGCAGCCGACCGGCAGGGATGCCTATCGCTACTGTAGAATAAAACATTCACTGTGTGCTTGGGTTATGAAACCACGCCTGTTTTCGGCGATGCAGCCGTCCGGGAACCTGCATATCGGCAACTACCTGGGCGCGCTGAAGAACTGGATCAAAATCCAATACGACTTCGAGACGATCTTCGGCATTGTAGATCTTCATGCGATCACGGTTTACCAGGATCCGGCGGAACTGCGGCAGAAAATCGAGGAGATCGCCGCGATTTACATCGCCGCCGGCATTGATCCGGAACATTGCGCCATCTTTGTGCAATCGGCGGTACCGGCGCACGTCGAACTGGCCTGGATCCTGACCTGTGTGACGCCGATGGGCTGGCTGAGCCGCATGACGCAGTTCAAGGCCAAGGCGGAGCAGCAGGAGTCCGTCGGCGCGGGCGTGTTCCTCTACCCGGTGCTCATGGCCGCCGACATTTTGCTGTATAACGCAGCTATCGTTCCCGTGGGCGAGGATCAGGCGCAGCATCTCGAACTCACGCGCGACATCGCCGGGCGGTTCAATTCGATTTACGGAGAAACATTCGTCGTGCCTCAGACCAAGCTGCCCTCGGTCGGCGCACGGGTGATGGGCCTCGACGATCCCACTATCAAGATGAGCAAATCGGCGCCAGGCTCCATGCACGCTGTCGCGCTTCTGGACCCGCCAGAGCGGATTCAGAAGGTAATCGGGCGAGCCACCACCGACGCCAAGCCTGCCGTGGATTTCGAGGATCTGGGCCCCGGCGTGGCAAACCTGCTCACGATCTTCCAAGGTTTTTCCGGCTGGAGTGACGAAGAGATGCGAAAACACTTCAGCGGCATGCGATATTCCAATTTGAAAAAAGAAGTGGCGGACGTAGTGACCGCGAGTCTCGCGCCGATTCAGCGCAAATACCGTGAAATTACCGCCCAACCCGGCTACCTCCGAAAGATCCTCGAGAAGGGCGCCCAGCGCGTGGCGCCGATCGCCAATTCCACGCTTGAGCTGGTGAAGAAGAAGACGGGTCTCTATACCTGAGGCCCTGCCATGAGCCAGCCGGCAGCAGACGAATCCAGCCCGCATATCTCTCTCGCCGCCTATTACCGGCTGACCCGCGAAAATCCCAACTTTCGCCGGCTGTGGCTGGCGCAGATCGTGAGCGAACTGGGCGACTGGTTCTATTCGGTGGCCGTGTACGATCTCGTGCTGCGCCTGACCGGGTCGGCTGAAATGGTGGGAGCTGTTGTGCTCGCCCAGATCCTGCCGGCATTCTTTCTCGGCCCGACCGCCGGAGCGGTGAACGACCGGGTGAGCCGCAAGGCCGTGATGATCACCGCTGATCTGCTCCGCGCCGCGATCGTGCTGGGGATGCTCGCGGTGCGAACGCGGAATCAGCTTGGGCTGCTCTACATGCTCCTGATAGCAGAAGTGATTCTCGCCGCATTCTTCGAGCCCGGCCGCAGCGCTGTAATTCCCAATATTGTTGAAGAGAGCCAGGTGATTGCAGCCAATGCCCTTTCCGCCGCCACCTGGTCTTTCAATCTGGCGGCCGGAGCGGGTCTCGGCGGCCTGGCTGTGCGGTTTTTGGGCCGCGAAACCGCATTCGTTTTGAACTCGCTCTCGTTTGTCGCTTCTGCCATGCTGCTCGCTGGAATGCGCTTTCGCGAGCCGCATCTGGAAACCCATCAGCCTCTCCGGTGGCCAGATATCTTGGGCCTTGGCCCCGTTCTGGAGGGGGTACGCTACGTCCGGGGGGATCTGAAGCTGATGTCCCTGCTTTTTGTCAAATTCGGCCTGGGTTTTGTGGGCGCCAATCTCGTGCTGCTCCCTCTGATGGGGGAACGCGAGTTCGGCGATGCTGCCTGCGGTGTGCTCGGCATGAGCGTTTTATTCATGTCCCGCGGCATCGGAGCTCTGGTGGGGCCCTTCATCGGCGGGCGCTTCGCCGGTTCCGATCAGCGCCGGATGCGCATCGGCCTGCTAGTGGGGTTCCTTACAGTCGGCGCTTTCTATGTTCTCTTCAGCCGCGCACCTACGCTGGCGGCAGCGTCCGCCTGCGTGATCGCGGCTCATTCGGGCGGATCACTCATCTGGGTTTTTTCGACGACGCTACTACAACTGAACACTGAAGACCGGTTTCGCGGGCGTGTGTTCGCCGCCGATTTCGGGCTGAACATGCTTTCCGCTTCCGTATCGGCCTACCTCACAGGCTTTGCTGTGGATCACGGCATGGCTCTGCGCACTACGGCGCTTGTCACCGGGCTTGCCATGTTGTTGCCCGCCACGGCGTGGGCCTTGGCCATGCTGCGCTGGAGCCGGCCGGCAGAGGCGGCGCCAGGCCGGGCTTCCTAAGCGCTTTCCCGCTTCGTGCTCGTGTAATTTGACAATCAAAGCCAATTTGTCTAATCTTCAAATATGTTCCAACAGCTCAAATGCTGCTGTAGTGGCCCGACCTCGCGTCGGCGCATCTAGCATCTAATTTATCTTCTCGGCCTTTCTTAACCCATCGGTTACGCGGTTCGCCCAAGGAGGCCTTATGTTTCGGGCCATTAAGGAACAGATCGACACTGTTTTCAAAGAAGATCCTGCAGCCAAGAGCACCCTCGAAGTGCTGTTGTGCTATCCAGGCCTGCACGCGATTCTTTTGCACCGGCTGGCTCACCAGCTTTACGTGTGGCGGGTACCGCTGCTGCCGCGGCTGATTTCCCAATTCAGCCGGCTCCTCACGGGTATCGAGATTCATCCCGGTGCTCGCATCGGCCGCCGGTTTTTCATTGATCACGGCATGGGCGCGGTAATTGGCGAGACAGCCGAGATTGGAGACGACGTTTTGCTTTATCAAGGCGTGACCCTCGGCGGCACGGGCAAGGAGAAGGGCAAGCGGCACCCGACCATCGGCAATCATGTAGTTATCGGAACGGGAGCGAGCGTTTTGGGGAATATTACTATCGGCGAACGCAGCAAGATCGGCGCTGGATCGGTGGTGGTCAAATCAGTGCCGCCTCATTCCACCGTCGTGGGCGTGCCCGGGCGCGTGGTGGCCATCGATGGAGTGAGTGTAAAGGACGAGGACGATGATATCCTGGAACATGGCCGCCTGCCCGATCCCTTGGAACAGGCGATTAACGGGTTGCACGAACGCGTGGCGCAACTCGAAGCAGAGTTAAAAGCTTTGCGCGAGGAAGCCGCTCGTCCGATCTTATGATTCTCACGCTGACGGTCAATCCTGCCATCGATCACACCGTCACCACCGATCGCATCAGCTATGAGGATCGTATCTATGTCAGGTCATCGCTGGAGCAGGCGGGGGGCAAAGGAATCAACGCTGCGCAGGTTATTCAGGGCCTGAATGCTCCCGTGCTTGCCCTGGCGGTGTGCGGAGGCGAGGCGGGCCGGCGATTTTCCGAACTGCTCAATTCCACAAGGCTGCCAGTAAAGTTGATTCCTATTCGGAACTCGATCCGGCGCAATCTCACGATCACTGATCTCCACGGCCTGACGATCAAACTCGACGAAGCGGGTCCGGAGCTCAGCCGGGAAGAAGAGCGGGCCATCGAAGAGGCTGTGCGCAACGAACTGGATAGCGCACAATGGCTCCTCCTCTGCGGGAGCCTGCCGCCGGGCCTGAGCGTTGATTTCTACGCCCGGCTCATCGACATGGCTCGCCGCAAGGGCGTAAAGACATTGCTGGATACCGGAGGCGAGGCTCTGCGGGTGGGGCTCCAGGCGCGGCCGACGATCGCAAAACCGAACCGGCCGGAAGCCGAGCGGCTCCTGGACCGAGCGCTGCTCACCCGCCAGCAATCGATCGAGGCCTTGCACGAAATTTGGCAGATGGGACCCGAATCGGTCGTGCTCTCGCTCGGAAGCGAAGGCGCTTTGGGGACGGCGGGAAACGGAACATATCACGCGCTGGCGCCGCAAATCCGCCAGGCCTGCCCCATCGGGGCGGGGGACGCGCTGGCGGCTACCTGCGTTTGGGCCTTGTCGCAAAATCAGTCTTTTCCGGAAGCCTTGCGATGGGGAGTGGCAGCAGGGACCGCAGCGGCCGCCACGCCGGGCACGTCCTTCGCCTCGTTCAGGGAGACGCAATGGATGCGGGAGCAGGTGCAGGTGGAAATGCTTTCCGAAGGTTCTCCAAGTCTGCCGTGATTTTTCCCAGGCAGGCGTCTAACCCGCGGCTCATCTCGGTCACCACAGCCCGGACGTCTCCGCCGCTCACCGGGCCTGTGTGCGACGCAGAGCTGGTCCAAACGACGCGGTTGCTTTTGGCCTCCACCGCATCGGCGGCCATTTCGACGGTCACCGCTACGCCGTTCTCGTTATCGACTTCCTCCAGCCGGTTCAAGCGGCCGCGGATCAGGTAGTCTCCCTTGGTCCTGCCATCGAAAACAATGACGTTTGAGAATAGATGCGCGGCACGCAGCCGTTCGGCGACTGCATTGGTGAGCGTTTCAGCGGGCCGCTGCGCCCAGCGGTGGTATTCATAAAACTCAACTTCCACCGGCGACGGGCTGTAAACAATCCGATCCTGCTCGAGCTGTTCCGGTGCTCGAACCGGCATGACCACCGCCGTGTAAGGCGATGGGTCTGCGGCCCGCGGCACAGGCGGTGGAAGATTGAGTATGTAGTAATGCGTTTGGGGAATTGAGCCTCCGCAGGCTGCCGCCAGCACCATCAGCCCGGAGGTCAAATACGCGCTGATATGCACCGAACCCGCTTTCTCACCGGCGCCATCGGCGACCGCCGCCGCCCGGCCGTTTGTACTGCGCTATGGACATCGCATTATGCACGATAACATGACGGTGCAAGCCGTACGGCGCCCGCGCGCCCTACCGAACGCCCCTTCAAGACGGGACAGAGAATTTTTCGCGATCTCTGCCCGCCGCATAAGGCAGGTCTCCCGCTCCGCCGCCGCCGATCTGACGCCGCCGTTAAACGCAATACCCAGGGAAACTATTCTGAGTATAAAAGCCAAGCGGCTTCCTGGGGCGATTTTTGGGCCACCGGCAGCCAGCGGGATCATCCGGCCTGACCGGTGGAGCGCGGAAATTCGCTTTTGTTTGTTGGAAATCCGAAGCTAGCGCCCATGGCCGTTGCCTTGCGCAGATCTCTCGACTTTCTTGGCCAACTGGAGCCTCGGCGCAAGCTTTTCCAGATACTCGCTGAGCAGCGCTACCCGTTCCGCCTCGGAACGCAGAGCCAGCAACCGCTGCTTGAAATCGAGATCCAGCGGAAGCGCGCCGGCGATCTGGAAACTGTTACGGACGGGGGAGCCGGGCAGTCGGGCTCCGGGCGGCAAAAAGGCCTGGACGCGCTGGAACAATTCGTGCAACCGGCTCGAGGCGGCCTCAGTCGGGGCCGTCCCCGCGTCGTCTGCAAAGAAATGCACGCCGGCCTGCAAATAGGGCTTCTCCTGGTTGAGGAAAAGAATTTCGAAGCGCCGCCGGCCGGCAGTAATGATATCCAACCGCCCATCGGGGTATTTCCGCACCACTCTTTCAATCGCGGCAGTGCAACCAATGTTGACCAGAGCGTTCTCTTTGAACAGCACAACTCCGAATTCGGACTGCTGTTCGAGGGCTTCCCCAATCATCAGCTTGTACCGGTTCTCGAAGATATGCAGGGGCAGAGTCGCCTGAGGAAGCAGCACTACCTCCAGAGGGAACAGCGGAAGCAGCAAGTCCGAGACCATGCTACATTATGGCTTCCCGCAGGGTTACGGGCAACGTGGGGACGGGCAAGATCAGTGGATTTACGAGAGAAGGTAGTGCTCATTACCGGAGCTTCGATGGGCATCGGCGAGGCGTGTGCTTATGCCTTCGCGCGGCGGGGCGCGCGCCTGATTTTGACGGCGCGCTCGGCCGGCTCGCTCGAACGGGTCCGCCAGGCCGCCGCTCCCGCCGAGGCGGCCGCTCTGACTGCCGACTTGGGCCAGCCGGACCAGGCCCAGGCCCTGGTCGCCCGCGCCCTGGGCTGTTACGGCCGGATTGATGTGCTAGTCAACAACGCCGGCATCGGGATGTACACTCCCTTTTGGGAGGCGGAGCGCGACGCGATCCGGCTTTTGATGGAGGTGAATTTCTTTGCGCCGCTCGAGCTGATTCGCGGCGTATTGCCGTACATGCGCCGGCAGGGCTTGGGAACGATCGTTAATGTCAGCTCCGTCGCCGGAAAAATTCCTTTGCCTTGGCTGACCCTCTATTCGGCAAGCAAAGCGGCTCTGAACTACATTTCCGATGGCCTGCGAATGGAGTTGCGCGGCACCGGTATCCATGTCGTTTCCGTTTGTCCAGGCTACGTTTCCACTGGCTTCCCGCAACATGTTCTAGGAGGCGCTATACCGGAAGCGGTGGCCAGGAGGAAGCGGTTCACAATCACTGCCGAGCAATGTGCCGAAGCCATTGTAAAGGGCGTGGAAAGGGGAAAGCGTACCGTGGTCACGCCGGCAAGCGGATGGCTGTTGATCGGAATTTCACGGCTGCTGCCCGGACCGGCCCACGCCCTGCTGGCGCGCATGCGGCGGCCCGCGCAAACTTTCGACCAGGCGAGCGAGAAATCCCGGAGCCAAAGTCAACGGTGAAGCCCGCCGGCCCGGCCTTCCGTCTGCTCAGAGCGCCGGCCCGGAGCGCGAACGGCGCTCGGAAGCGGCCCAAGCGCATCCTTCGGGTTGCGGCTTCTCCCATCTGCTTTCTGACTTTCTTGAATACATGCATCTCAAACTAAAGGACTCCCCGATCATTGTTCTGGTCGGCTTCATGGGCTGCGGCAAGTCTACGGTGGGCCGGCTGCTTGCCGAGCGGCTGGGCTGGCAATTCGTGGATCTGGACGAGGAAATCGAGCGCCAAACCGGCTTGCCCATCGTTGAAATCTTCGAGCGCGAAGGGGAAAGGAAATTCCGGGACCTCGAGCATGCCGCTCTGGTGGAGCAATTGCACCTCGCGCAGCGGGGCCGTGCGCGAGTGCTGGCTTTGGGGGGCGGGGCGTTCGCCGAGAGCAAGAACCGCGAGCGGCTGGAGACGGGCGGCGTCGCGATCTGGCTGGACTGTCCGGTCGAAACACTGTGGGAGCGCGTGTCGCAGGGCGCCAGCCGGCCACTCGCGCGGCGCCGCGAAGACTTCGAGCAGCTCTACCGGGAGCGCTTGCCGCATTACCAACTGGCCGATTACGCGCTGCGGTCCGATGTTCTGGAGCCGGAGGCGGTGGTGGACGCCATTCTGAAATTGCCGCTCTTTTAATCCATGCCAGTCATTCGCACTGTCCATTTGGCGCGCATATATCGCTCCGGCGCGGTGGATCTCCCCGTGTTCACCGATGTAAATCTGGCGATTGAACGCGGCGAGCAAGTGGCCATCGTGGGTGAATCCGGAGCCGGCAAGTCCACGCTGCTGCATTTGCTGGGCGCGCTAGACAGGCCGAGCAGCGGTACGATATACTTTGAATCAAGGAACCTACTAGAACTGACGGAACGGGAATTGGCGGAATTCCGGAACAGGGAAGTTGGTTTCGTGTGGCAGATTCATTATCTGCTGCCGGAGTTTACGGCGCTTGAGAACGTGGTCATGCCCCTGCTGATCAGGGGCCAAGGCCGCCGGGAGGCTGAAGTTGAGGCTTCAAAATGGCTGGCGGAAGTGGGATTGGCCGGCAGGGCCTCGCACCGGTCCGGAGAGCTTTCCGGCGGGGAGCAGCAGCGCGTCGCTCTGGCTCGAGCGCTGGTGGGCCGCCCCAGCCTTTTGCTGGCCGACGAGCCGACCGGAAACCTCGACTTGAGGAACGGCGAAATGATCATGGACCTGATCGGAGATTTGCACCGTTCCCACCAGCTTACCTCCGTTATCGTCACCCATAATCTGACTTTCGCGCGAAAATGTGATCGGGTGTTACGTCTGGAGGCCGGGAGGCTTATCGAAGAGCCGGACTGACAGGAGTGTGCGCGAAGCCACGGTATCGCTTGGCTGGCGCTCAGAGTTTTGGGAGACCAGGGTTTTATGTTTGAACGATATACCGAAAAGGCGCGCAGGGTGATTTTCTTCGCCCGTTACGAGGCCAGCCAATTCGGCAGCCCCTACATCGAGACAGAGCATCTTTTGCTCGGTTTGCTGCGTGAAGACAAGGCGCTAGCGAACCGGTTTTTGCGGTCCCACGCCGCTGTGGAGTCGATTCGAAAGCAGATTGAAGGCCACACCACGATCCGCGAGAAGGTCTCCACTTCGGTCGATCTGCCTCTCAGCCACGAATGCAAGCGCGTGCTCGCCTATGCCGCCGAAGAGGCCGAAAGGCTCTCGCACAAGCACATCGGCACCGAGCACCTGCTGCTTGGGCTGCTCCGCGAGGATAAGTGCTTCGCGGCCGAGATTCTGCATGAGCGCGGCTTGCGGCTCTCCACCATCCGCGAGGAGCTCCAGCGGTCGCAATCGGAGAAACTGCTTTCCAACCGCCCCAAGGAAAGCTCGCTTCTGGCCGAGTTCAGCCGCGATTTGACGCAAGCGGCTATGGACAACACGCTCGACCCGCTGATCGGCAGAGAAAGCGAGCTGGAGCGGGTAGTGCAGATCCTTTGCCGGCGTACAAAAAACAATCCGGTGCTTATCGGCGAGCCCGGCGTGGGCAAGACGGCTATCGTCGAGGGTCTGGCCCAGCGCATCGCCGACGGCGAAGTGCCGTCTTTTTTGGCGGACAAGCGCATCCTGGCGCTTGACCTGTCCCTCATCGTCGCCGGAACCAAATACCGCGGACAATTTGAAGAGCGGCTTAAAACGATCATGAAGGAGCTGATGGAAAACCAGAACGCCATCATCTTCATCGACGAGCTGCACACTCTGGTCGGAGCGGGCTCGGCGGAAGGCTCTCTCGACGCCGCCAATATCTTGAAGCCGGCCCTTTCCCGCGGAGAAATCCAGTGCATTGGAGCGACTACGCCGGCCGAGTACCGGAAATCCATCGAGAAGGACCGCTCTCTCGAGCGCCGGTTTCAGGCCGTGAAGGTTCCCCCTCCCAGCGAGGAAGACGCCGTAAAGGTCCTGTTCGGCATTAAAGACCGCTACGAAAAATTTCACGCCGTCAGCTACACAGATGATTCCATTCAGGCCGCGGTCTATACTTCCAGTCGGTACATCCCCGACCGCTTCCTGCCCGATAAAGCCATCGATCTGGTGGACGAAGCGGGCGCTCGCGTAAAACTGCGGCAGACGACGCTCCCGGACGAACTGGCGGACATTCAGAAGCGGATCAAGTTCATTGTCCACCGGATGGAAAACGCTATCGCCAATCACGAGTTCGAGAAGGCGCGCTTCTACTCCGACGAGGAGCGCAAGGAGCGCGAAAACCTGCGCCTGCTGCGGGAGAAGTACAACCTGGATGAAAGCTCGATCGGCGTGGTGACCAAGGAAGACATCGAGGAAGTCGTGGCCCGGTGGACCGGCGTCCCCATGACGGCCATCAAGGAAGAGGAGATGGCCAAGCTGCTCCGTATCGAGGAGGAGCTGCACAAGCGCGTGATCAGCCAGGATAAGGCCATTTCCGCTCTGGCCCGGGCCATCCGGCGTTCCCGCGCGGGGCTCAAATCGGTGACCCGCCCGGCCGGCTCCTTCCTGTTCCTGGGGCCTACCGGAGTGGGGAAGACGGAAGTCGCCCGGGCGCTTGCCCAATTCCTGTTCGGCAGCGAGAAATCTCTCATCCGGTTCGATATGTCCGAGTTTATGGAGAAGCACTCGGTCTCCAAGCTGATTGGATCGCCTCCGGGGTATGTCGGCTATGAAGAGGGCGGCCAACTGACCGAACGCGTGAAGCGCGCGCCTTATTCCATTATCCTTTTGGATGAAATTGAAAAAGCCCATCCGGACGTATTCAATATCCTGCTCCAGGTTTTCGAAGATGGCCATCTGACCGATGGTCTTGGTAATACCGTCGATTTCAAAAACACGATCATTATCATGACCTCGAACCTGGGCGCCCGGTTTCTGGAGAAACGCTCTCACCTGGGGTTCCAATCGGCGTCACTGGAAGCGACCGCCGCCAAGATGGAGGATCTGGTAAAGAGCGAACTGAAGCGCGTTTTCAATCCCGAGTTCCTCAACCGGCTGGACGAGGTGATCTTGTTCACGTCGCTCACCGACGAAGATCTGATCAAAATCATTGGCCTGCTGGTGGAGCAAATCAACGCCAATCTGGCCGGCAAACAAATCAAAATCCGGCTTGCTGAGGACGCCGCCAAATACATTCTCGAAAAGACTTGCGGCGACCGCGGCTACGGAGCGCGTCCTTTGCGGCGCGCGTTGCAGAAATACATAGAAGATCCGCTGTCGGAAGCCCTTATCCAGGGCAATCTGCCGCGGCCGGCCGAATTGGAAGTGTATCTCGGCGAAAACGGGATGTACTACCGCCTGGTGAAGGAAGCCAAAGTCATGGCGGACGGCGGCCAGGAAGAGGGGACCGAGACGGGCGCCGGTGTCCCCCTGTACATGTTCTAACGCCAGGCTCGCGCCGTGGTCATTGCAGACCCAGCGTAGATGCAGCGGAACATCTCCAACCGTGCCATCCTGAGCGGCCCAGGGGCCGCCGGCGCGATCGTGCCGGGAACCACAACGACTTGCCCCTCTGTTTTCCCGAGGCCGTACGTTCTCCATGCGGCCAGGCCGCCAAACCGTCCCCTCTAAGCGCAGCGAAGCTTGCTTTCCGGCGTGAGAAGGCGGCTGCAAGCGAGAATGGCCCCATCCTCACGGCCGGGATGGCGAGATGCCGAAGGCCCAGTCGGGGAACTCGCTCGGTCTGCGGCTGAAGCAGCGGCTTCGGTTGTGTTGCATAATGGAAGTCAGCCTGAATGAAAATCTGCTACTTCGACTGCTTCTCCGGAATTAGCGGGGATATGCTTCTGGGTGCGCTGGCTGACGCCGGTGCGGATCGGGCGGAACTGTCGCGACAGATCAGCCGTTTGGGCCTCGAAGCCGTTCAAGTAGCATTTGAACCCTGCGTGCGGGGTGGTATTACGGCGACCAAGTTTCGCGTCCAGGCCCCGGCGGGACGCCAGCACCGGCACCTGTCGCAAATCGAAAGGATCATTCGCGCGGCGAGCCTGGACCCTGCCGTGGAAGAACGCAGTATCGCGATTTTTCGCCGGCTCGCCGAAGCGGAGGCGGCAATTCACCAGATGCCGGTCGAGAAAATTCACTTTCACGAAGTGGGCGCTGTCGATTCGATCGTCGATATCGTCGGCGCCTGCGTCGCCTTAGAGCTGCTGGGAGCGAGCCGCGTCTACTGCTCGCCGCTGAACCTGGGATCTGGGACGGTGCAGTGCGAACACGGCACGCTGCCGGTTCCCGCGCCCGCCACCGCAGCTCTCGTGCGGGGTAAGCCAGTGTATGCCCGGGGGCCGTCCGCGGAACTGACCACGCCGACAGGCGCGGCCATTGCGGTTACGCTGGCGGCTAGTTTCGGGCCCATGCCGCCTATGTGCGTCGGCGCTATCGGTTATGGGGCGGGGGATCGCGACTTTCCGGAGCAGCCGAATGTGCTGCGCGTAATGCTCGGGGAAGCCGCGGGCGTGTCGGAAGCCGTTGAGATTTGGGTGCTGGAGGCCAATATCGACGATATGAGCCCTCAGCTCGCCGGCTACGTCACCGAGCGTTTGCTCGAAGCGGGCGCACTCGATGTAACTTGGGCTCCGGTGTATATGAAAAAAGATCGCCCGGGCTTCACCGTCACCGCACTGGCGCAACCGCAGGACTGCGAGCGGCTGGCTGCGCTTTTATTCGCTGAGACGACCACGCTCGGGATCCGCGCGTATCCAGCGCAGCGGCGCGTCCTCGAGCGCAGTTGGGCCGAGGTGGAAACGGAATTCGGCAAAATCCGAGTAAAAATCGCGCGGGACGGCGGCCGCGTTCGCAATTTCGCCCCCGAGTACGAAGATTGCCGCCGGGCGGCTCGCGAGAAAAATGTGCCGTTGAAAGAAGTGATCCAGAAGGTCAATTTTGAGTTTTTGAAGAAGAGCGGGACCGGCAGTCTGTAGGAAACGCGGCCTTGCTCGCCGGCGGCCAGCGACACGGCCCCTTTGAACCATGAAATATTTCCTTACCACGCCGATCTATTACGTTAATGCCGCGCCGCACGTGGGCCATGCCTACTGCACCATCGTCGCCGATGCTGTCAAGCGGTTTCGCCGCATGAAGGGCGATGAACCCTTTCTGGTGACCGGCACCGACGAGCACGGCCAGCACGTCGAGCGCGCCGTTAAGGATTCGAAATTCACTCCCCAGCAATTCACCGACCGGGTTTCGGCGGCTTGGCGCGCGCAATGGGACGAGCTCGGACTGGCCTACGACAGCTTTGTCCGCACGACGAGCCCGCAGCACCATCGCACGGTCCAGTGGCTTTTCGAGCGCTGCCGTAAAAACGGCTACGTTTACAAAGGCCAGTATACGGGTCAATACTGCGTCAATTGCGAACTGTACGTGAACGAGGCGGCTCCGGGTGATCCTTGTCCGAATTGCGGAAAGACCACCGAGACCGTGACGGAAGAAAATCTCTTCTTCCGGCTCTCGGCGTTCGAGGACCGGCTGTTGAAGCTCTATGAGGACGATCCGGCGTTCATTCTGCCGGAATCGCGCCGCAACGAGGTGCTCTCCTTCGTCCGGGCCGGCTTGCGCGACCTTTCCATCAGCCGCACGTCGATCACCTGGGGAATCCCTGTTCCGGGCGAGCCGCGGCACGTCTTCTATGTGTGGTTCGACGCCTTGAGCGCCTACATGACCGGCGCCGGTTACGGCGGCGATGAATCACAGACCGCCCAGGCCGAGCGCCTCTGGCCCGCCGATTTGCATTTGATCGGGAAGGAAATCGTCCGGTTTCACGCCGTCTATTGGCCGGCCTTTCTCATGGCAGCCAATCTGCCTCTGCCGAAGCGCATTTTCGCGCACGGCTGGCTGCTGTTTCAGGAAGAGAAGATGAGCAAATCGCGCGGCAACGTGGTGCGGCCGTCGCCGATAGCGAAGGTGGTGGGCAGGGAGGGGCTGCGCTATTATCTGCTCCGCGACATTGTCTTCGGACAGGATGGCAGCTTTAGCTATGACGCGCTGGTAACCCGGTACAACTCGGATCTGGCGAATGGGCTCGGCAATCTGGCCAGCCGGACTTTGGCGATGATCCGCGATTACCGCGAAGGGACGATTCCCGGCCGCGGCGAGACGCCAATGACGGTCGCCCCCGGCGGCCCGGGCGAGATCAGGCGGATTGAGGAGATAGCGCAGGAAACCATAGCTTCTGTACGGGCTGCCTTCGAGAATTTCGAATTCTCGAAGGGCTTGGAACAATTATGGTCTTTTATTTCGGCGGTCGATCGCTTTCTGGTACAGCATGCGCCGTGGCAACTGGCAAAAAATCCCGCGGAACGGCCCCATCTTGATGCCACGCTTTACGCCGCCGCCGAGGCTCTGCGCCTGTGCGCCGTGCTGCTTTATCCTGTGCTGCCGGAATCTACTGAAATGATTTGGCGGCAGCTCGGCATGACCGGAGCGTTAGCCGAGCAGGCGGTGGACAAGCTTGCCTGGGGAGATCTGACCGCGGGCCAGAAGATCGGCAAAATAGAGGCCGTTTTCCCGAGGATTGATAAGGCGGAGGCCATTGAGAAAATGCAGGATCTCGAAGCACAAGCTCTCCAGGAGCAGGCCGTGCTGTTGGGTAAACCAAAAGCCCCGGAGCCGGCTTCGGCGGCGGCTTCTGATGGCAAAATTTCAATCGCTGATTTCGCCAAAATCGACCTCCGCGTCGGCGTGGTGAAGTCCGCCGAGCGAGTCAAGGGTGCTGATAAGCTCTTGCACATGATGGTCGATATTGGGGAGCCACAACCGCGCTCGATCGTCGCAGGCATCGCCCTGGCCTACTCCCCGGACCAGGTCATCGGCCGCAAGGTAGTGATTGTTGCGAACCTACAGCCGCGCAAGCTGCGAGGTATCGAGTCCAATGGCATGATTGTCGCCGCCTCTCTCGAAGGCGGCGCACCGGTTCTGGCCGGTTTTCTGGAAGACGTGCCGGTCGGGGCCAGGCTGAAGTGAGTCGCGCCTTCGCAAGGACCTCGCTCCGGTGATCATCGATTCCCACTGCCATCTCGATGATCCGAAGTTTGATCATGACCGGCCTGAAGTCCTCGAGCGGGCGCGGCAGGCCGGGGTTGCTCTCGCGCTGGCGATTGGCTCGGGAGACGGGCCGCCTGACCTCGAACCCGCGATCCGCTTGGCCGAAACCGTGCCGTGGCTGTACGCCACAGCCGGGATTCACCCCCATGAGGCCAGGAAGGCCGATGCGGCTGCTTTTACGCGCCTGGAGCAATTATGCGGGCGGCCGAAGCTTCTGGCCGTAGGAGAAATCGGCCTGGATTATCATTACGAGCACTCGCCCCGCGACGTGCAGCGTGCCGTTTTCCTCCAGCAGCTCGAGATCGCCAGGCGTACAGGCAAGCCGGTTGTTATTCATACGCGGGAAGCCTGGCCGGAGACGCTCGATCTGCTGCGCCGGCACTGGCGGGGCCAGGGCGTTATGCACTGCTTCAGCGGCGGCTATGAACAGGCGTTAGAAGCTTTGGATCTCGGTTTCTATATCTCCTTTGCCGGCATCCTCACATTCCCCAAGGCGAAGGACCTACGCGAAACTGCGGCGCGGCTGCCGCTCGACCGGGTCCTGGTCGAGACGGATTCCCCCTATTTGGCGCCGGTTCCTCACCGGGGAAAGAGAAATGAACCGGCATTCGTCGTGGAAACCCTGCGGGTCCTGGCAGCCGTGCGCGGAATTTCATTCGAAGAGGCGGCTGCGGCGACCACGGCCAATTTTCTCAAGCTTTTTCACCTGGAGAGGCCAGGTCCGGATCGGTGAGCCTGCATCCGCGTGGCGCCGCCGGCTCCCGCAGCAACGAAGCTCGCGGGCCGTAGCGTGAACGAAAACACCCATGCAACTGCAAACTTCCCGTTTGATTCGGCTTTGCCGCGCCAACTTCGCCGGGCTTTTCGCCCCGCACCTTGCTAAACTGAGGATTATTTTGTAACGGCTGTCTTCGAGTCCGATGTCAAAGATTCAGCAATTGCTGACGCGTCAGGAGATCTTCAATCTCATACGGAGCGACCTCGCCCGGGTGGAGAAGGAGATCTGCACCGACTCGATTTCGTCGGTAGACGCCATTACAGCGATTGGCCGGTACTTGCAGGGCAGCGGCGGCAAGCGGCTGCGGCCGGCTTTGCTGCTGCTGGCTGCCCGCGCTTGTGGAGCTCAGGAGGCGGATGGCCGCGCCAGCGACATGGCAATCCGTTTAGGCGCCATCGTGGAACTGATCCACACGGCCACACTGATTCACGACGACGTCATCGATTCGGCGGATATCCGCCGCGGCCGGCCATCCACGAACTCTCGCTGGGGCAATCATATCAGCGTGCTGGCGGGCGACTGGCTTTACATGCAGGCGTTCAACCTGGCGTTGCGCGAGCGGCATTTCCATGTTTTGGATCTTTTGACGAATCTCACGCAAATGATGGTGGAAGGCGAGCTGCTCCAGCTCGATCACCTGGGCAAAATTCACCTGACCGAGGAAGATTATTTCGATCTGATCAACCGCAAGACCGCTTGCCTGTTTGCCGTATGCGCGCGGCTGGGCGCTGTGGTGGCAGGCGCGAGTGAGGAGATGGAAACTTCGTTCGCCGATTACGGCTGCCATATCGGCATGGCGTTCCAATTGGTGGACGACATTCTGGATTTCACCTCGAGCGCCAAGAAACTAGGCAAGCCGGTGGGAAGCGATCTTCGGGAAGGCAAAGTGACGCTGCCGCTGATTTTGGCTTTGGACGAGGCCAGCCCGGGCGAAAAGGCCAAGGTCGAAACCGTGTTGCGCGAAAGAGGCTACGACAGCGTTCCGCTGGAATCAATACTTGATCTGCTCCGAAAATATCATGCCGTGGAAAGAGCGCGGCAGCGGGCCGCTGTGTTCACGCAGAAGGCCAGAGCGTCCATCACCGGGCTGCCGGAATCGGTCTACAAAGGCGCGCTGCTGTCGGTTCCAGAACTGATCGTCGACCGGGAAAGCTGACATCCCCACGTTGAGAGCAGAATGAGGCATGGCTCCCGAACGATTCGGCGGGAAGCGTGAAGTGGAAATCAAGCTGGCTGCCCCCGATCTGGGCGCGGTGCGCCGTCGCGCTCTCCGCCTGGGTTTCCGGCCTCTGACCCGGCGGCTCCTCGAACGCAATCAGGTCTTCGATACCCCAAACCGCGCGCTGCGGGAGGCGGGCCAATTGCTGCGGCTGCGATCGAAAGGCCGCCAGAACTGGCTGACATGGAAGGGAAACGCCGAGCCGGAAAGCCGGCACAAAACCCGGGCTGAAATTGAAACCGAGGTCAGGGATGCCAAGCGGCTGGCTAGCATTCTCCGGTTGCTGGGGTTTCAGCCCGTTTTTGAATATGAAAAGTACCGAACCGAGCTTGGCCGGCCGGGGGAAAAGGGCAAAATTCTGCTGGACGAGACCCCGATTGGGAACTTTATCGAGTTGGAAGGCCCTCCGCCGTGGATTGACCGGGTGGCGAGGCAGCTTGGCTACGGCCCGCAAGACTACATCCAGGCCAGCTACGGAATGCTCTATATGAACTGGCACCGCAGCCGTGGGATCCAGCCCGGCAGAATGGTATTCCGGCGAAAGAAGGCCTTGCGCGGCTCCAGCGCTTAGTGCATAGTGGGACTAGGGGAGTTTCGACGAGGTGATCGTGTGCAGGATTCTTCGCTACGCGGCTTACCTTTGCCGGATTCTGGGCCGGCGGCCGGGCCGCGGCTGATGCTCCCTGAAAAACAGATGTAGAGCGCACCGAAAAGTCGTTGGCGATTGGGGCGTTGAGCCCTGACAGCCCGCCGCGCGTCGTGCGCCGCGGGTTTTTTTTTTGGAGCAGCGGTTATGCAACTGGTCGAGCTCAATCGCATCATTTACGTGACCGAACTGACCCATCTGAAGGTGTTCGGTCCGGACGGCCAGCGGATCGGGAAGATTGTCGAGGCCGCGGTGGCACCTATGGAGCACCCAAAGCGCGTGGCCGTCTTCCTGGTGGGCGATGGCGGCAAAACCTGGTTTGCCATCCGCTACGATAAGGTTCGCTCTATTTCCCTTGACGGCGTAGTGCTTTGCGACAACGTCCTGGTCCCGTATCGCCCTGACGAATCCCTGCTGCTGCTCCGGCGCGACCTGCTCGACCAGCAGATCATAGATGCCAACGGCCATAAAGTGGTACGGGTCAACGACGTAACGCTGATACTCGAGCCGGCCGGCGAGCGCCAGGAGTTGTGGGTGCTGGAGGTGGATGTTGGAGTACGGGGCGCGTTCCGGCGGCTTCTGGAAGGAGTGGTCTCGCCGGCTACAATCCGCCGCTTGCAGGAGAAAATTAAGCCGAATTCCATCCGCTGGGAGTATTGCAACATCATCGAGCCCGACCCGCAGCGGCGGCTAAAACTGAACATCTCGCATGAAATGTTGAACCAGATCCACCCGGCGGATCTGGCCGATATCGTCGAAGAGCTCCCGCCAGCCGAGCGCGAAGCCTTGATCGAGTCACTCGATGAAGAGGTCGCCGCCGACACGCTCACGGAAGTCGAGCCGAAGATACAAGCCAGCATCCTCGAATCTCTCGATTCCGATAAGGCGGCCGACATTCTGGAGGAGATGGCTCCGGATCATGCCGCCGACGCTCTGGCGGAAATCGAAGAAGAGGTCAGCCGAGAGATCCTCAGCGATATGGAACACACGCCGGCCGCCGAGATCGGAGAGCTGCTCGAATACAAAGAAGACACAGCCGGCGGGATGATGAATACGCGTTTCGTGGTGTTGCATGAAAACGCCACTGTTCGAGATGCCGTCGAGGCGCTGCGCGGCAATGAAGAGCTTTTGGAGGGGCTCAACACGTTGTTCCTGATGGGCCCCGACGAACGGCTCGTGGCCGCTGTGCCTCTGGCCCGGCTTTTTGTCCAGCCTGACTCGACACCTTTAAAGGAGCTGGCGTCCAAGCCGCTGCTAAAGGCGTCGGTGGATGCCGACCGCGATCAGGTGATCGAGTATTTCGACAAATACAACATCTTGACTTTGCCGGTCGTGGACGCGGAAGACAAGCTCCAAGGCGTAATCACGGCCGACGATGTCATCAGCCTGCTGAGGCGCCGCTGAAGGCGGCTGAGTCCGGCCGGCGGTTGAACGCTGCAACAAATTCAGCCGCCTTTCTGCCGGCAAGCGCGGGAGGGCTCCTCAGACGCTCCCCGCTTGCGACGGGACCCTGGTGAAACGAAGTGCTTCAGAGGGAGGGGCGCTGGTTTGCCTGAGATTTCCCAACAACAGAAGGGGCGGCTGCCCCTGCTTCGACTCCTCCGATCCAGGCTCATGATCTTTCTCGCCGTCATGGGCCCGGGATTCATCACCGCGAACGTCGACAACGATCCCGGCGGGATCCTGACATACTCGCAGGCAGGGGCCAAATTCGGCTACGCTCTCCTGTGGACCCTGATACCCACCACCATCGCCCTGATCGTGGTCCAGGAAATGGCCGCGCGCATGGGAGCGATCACCGGCAAAGGCCTTTCCGACTTGATTCGGGAAGAATTCGGTCTCCGCGCGACCTTCTTCACCATGCTGGTTCTGGGAGCCGCGGATTTCGGCAACATCATCGCGGAGTTCGCAGGCCTGGCTTCCGGGATGGCCATTTTCGGGGTGAGCAAGTATGTGGCGGTGCCCGTGGGCGCATTGCTCGTATGGCTGATCATCGTGCGTGGAACATACAGGCCCGTCGAGCGCATCCTGATTCTCTTCTCGATGGTGTACCTGGCTTATCCCGCTTCGGCGTTTCTGGCCCATCCGGATTGGCGCGCCGCCGTGCACGATACGATGTTCCCTCAGTTTCAGAGAACGTCCGAATACCTCGTGATGATCATCGGCCTGATTGGAACCACAATTACGCCGTGGATGCAGTTTTATTTGCAGGCCTCCGTAGTGGAAAAAGGCATTACACGCCAGGAGTATTCCCTTTCCCGCTGGGATGTGATCCTGGGCTGCATATTCACCGATGTCATCGCGTTCTTCATAGTGGTCGCCTGCGCGGCCACCATACACAAAGCCGGGCACGGCGAATTAACCGACGTGGCGCAGGCCGCCATTGCCTTGCGGCCGTTTGCGGGCAAATTCGCTTCCCTTCTGTTCGCCATCGGCCTCATCAATGCCTCTCTGCTTTCGGCGGCCATCCTGCCCTTGGCCACGGCTTACAATATTTGCGAGGGCTTGGGTTTCGAATCGGGCATAGATAAGCGCTTTTCTGATGCGCCGGTTTTCTACTGGCTCTACACCATCCTGATTGGCGGAGGCGCGGCGGTGGTTTTGTTCCCGAAGCTGCCATTGCTGGGAATCATCCTGCTTTCCCAGGTGGCCAACGGAATCCTCCTGCCATTTGTGGTCACTTTCATGCTGATTCTCATCAATCGCAGCCACATCATGGGCGATCGCAAAAATACGCTGCCGCAAAACATCATTGCCTGGTCAACAGCGATTGTCATGATCGCCCTCACGCTGGCGATGATCTGGACCACCGTGGCAGGCGCCTGACGAATCGGAGCTGCGGTCCGCGGACGCCCGAAGACCGCGCTGTTGTCTTCTCCCGGAGTCGCCCGTTCAGGCGCCGCCGGAGGCGGGCATGTTGCTCAGGAGACATTTGCCGCCCCTTTCGGCCACGACGTAAACGGCCCCCAGTAGTGTTTTGTAGCGCTCCTCCGAACTGGTTGGAGCCACGAGATAAAACCGCTGGCTTTGCTTCCACAGCCGGACCAAATCGGCATCCTCCAAAAAAACAGGCGGCGCTCCGGGCGCAGCCGATCCGTAAATCAGGTTGTCTTGCTTTCCGTGGAGCAGCAACGCGGCCCGATTCGTGTAGAAGACAACCGAAGAAGCGGGATAGTAGTGCCCCTCGATCACCAGGCGGCCCGGGGGCCCTTTCTGGAGCGCTTTGGCGAGAGGCCGGGAAGACAGATAAGGATCAAACACGCCCATCGCCAGATGAGCCGCACGAACGAAGAGCACCATCATCGCCGCCAGGCACAGCGGTCCCAAGAGCCGGCGCCGCATGAGCCATGCCGTCAGCGAACCGGCGGCCAGCGCGGTCCCGGCCAGGGCCAGCGGCGCGCGGAGGTAAGCGAAGGAAGTCAAAGTCAGATCCAGCATGTGCCCCAGGGAGAGCGTATAGGCGCTGGGGTTTTGGGTGAGCGCCGATGAGATGTCTCCGACCGGCCGTACGCCCCGCACCAGGTATAAAATTACGGCCGCTGCGGCTCCCGCCGAAACGCCCACGGCCGCCAACACGGCATAGCCTGCCGAAATCCAGCGCTTGGGCCCCCGCAGGAGGCCCGCCCCGGCCAGAATCGCAAAAGCCGGGTAGCAGGGCAGGCTGTAATATTCCTGAGTGGTGGAGAAACTCAGGAAGGTCAGCAGAAAGACGATCCAAATCGCCGCGAGCAGTTTCAGGCATTTGGCGCGCTCATTGCTGTTATGGCGCCAGCCGGCCACTGCGGCAGGAAGAAATGCGCTCCACGGAAAGAGCCAGACGGCGTGGAGGAGCACGAAAGGAGCCCGGGGCACGGTGTTGTAATCGTGCGGGTATCGCAAATTCAGGAATCGCAGGATGTGCTCATTGATGAAGTAGAACCATAGGAAGCCGCGGTAGACTCCCGGGTCGCTATGCAGGGTGAAATCGAAGATGGGCGGATTCCGCAGCGCGGCCAGCGCCACCCACGGCCCAAAAATCGCGAGCGAAACGCATATCCCGGAGAAGGGCCTCCATCTCCGCCAGGGATCCCGATCTCCCAGCCGCCGCCGGAAAAGCAAATACAGGCCGCCCGTGGCCACCGGCACCAGCGCGCCCAGCAGCCCCTTGAGCAGCATTCCTGCTCCGATCGATGCCCAAAAGCCATAGGCCCAAAGACCGCCGCTGTACGCCGGATGAAGGTCTTTCTTGGCGGGCGGTCCTTCGACCGCACGCAAAAAACAGTAAAGAGCGCACGTAACGGCCAACGTGAGGAGGACATCAGGTATTACAACCCGTGTAAACAGGTAGAGTCCCACGCAGGTCCCTACCGCAAGGCCGGCGTAAAAACCGCCGCGGCGTCCGAGTCCCCAAGTTCCGAGCGCCGCGGTAACCAGCATCAAACCCACCGCTCCCAGCGCGGCGGGCAGGCGCGCCGCCCAGTCATGTACGCCGAAAATGGAATAGCTGACGGCCATGAGCCAGTAGTTCAACGGTGATTTTTCGAGGTAGACCACACCGTCGATGCGAGGTGTGACCCAATCGCCGGAATCCAGCATGTTGCGGGCGATCTGGGCGTTCACCGCGTCCACATCGTCCATCAAAGAAGGGGGTGCGAAGATGCTGCCGAGAAAAACAGCCGCGCCCACAACGACGAGAATCAGGGTGTAGCGAAGCCGACCGGCGTCGGAGAGAGCTCTGCCGCCGGCGTCGAGTCTTTGATCCGTTCCAGAGGTGACCGTATTTGCCATCTCTCCATCCACAATAACAGGATCAAAAGGCTCCACAACTGAAAACCGGCGTTGATCTTCCTTTCCAAATGGTCGTGGATGATCCGCTCGACCGCGCCGGGCCGGAACAGGCCGGTGCGCTCCAGAGCGGCCGAATTCAAAACATCGAGCAGCAAAGGCCTTAATTCCCGCCGCAGCCAGTCGTGCGCCGGGATGTCGAAGCCGACCTTTTTCCGCCGCAAGATCTCAGACGGCAGCTTATCCCGCATCAGTAGTTTCAGGATGTATTTCTGCCTGCGCCCGCGAATCTTCAGGCGTTCAGGAAGCCGCGCTGCAAATTCCACGATTTCGTGATCGAGAAACGGCGGCCGGACTTCGAGCGCGTGGGCCATGCTCATACGGTCGACCTTGGCCAGAATATCGTCCGGCAGATAATAACGTTGATCGAACCAAAGGAAGCGGCTGAAGCCCCGGGCCGCCGGGAAGCCGCCGTCGAGATCTCCGCTGCTCCCGGCCGCCCATGCTTCCCCGGCGGCATCGGAAGGTTCCAGAGGCGGCGGCTTGTAAGCACAAAGCATCCTTCTCTGCTCGGCGGAGAACGCCCCGTTCCAGTAACAGTGAGCGGCCAGAGGGGGTAAAAATGTCCCCTCGAGAAAGCGCTTGATCATGTATTCGAGACTGATTTTGTCTTCTGACACAGGCAACCAGCGCCGGGCGGCGCGCAGGGCGGCGCGGCGCAGACTGGCCGGGGCCAGACGCATCCAGGCCGCCAGCCGGTCTGCCTGGTAGGTGAGATATCCGCCGAACAGCTCATCCGCCCCCTCCCCGGATAACGCAACGGTCACGTGCTGCCGGCAAAGCCGCGAGACGTACCAGACAGGCAAACTGGAAGAGTCGCCGCACGGTTCATCCGCGTACTCAGAGAACTGCCGGACGGCATCCTCGAGAGGAAGATCGCGGGAAAGGTCCAGCTCGTGATGTTCCGTCGAGTAGCGGCCGGCTACTGCGCGAAAATACCTGCTTTCATCGAATGTGCGGCCTTTGAAAGAAATCGAGAAGGTCTTCAGGGGGACGCGGGATTCCGATGCGGCATAATGCGCGATTGTGCTCGAATCCACGCCCCCGCTCAATAGCAGCCCCAGAGGGACGTCGGAAATCAGGTGCTGCCTGACCGAGCGGCGCAGTAAGGCGTCCAACTGGCAAACGGCGTCTTGCTCGGTCAGTGTACCGTCGGGTGCAAGGTTCAGTTGCCAGTACGGCTCTGTCCGGACGATACCTGCCTGCCACTCCAGCACATGTCCGGGCAGCAGCTTCTGGATTCCCTCCACCAGCGTGCGCGGAGCCGGCGTGTAATTCAAAGACAGGTACTGATCGAGCCCGGCCAGATCGAGGTTCCGGGAAATCTCCGGGTGCTCCAGGATAGCCTTCATCTCGGAGCCGAAGTAGATCTGCCCGCCGCGGGTGCAAAAATAGAGCGGCTTGATGCCCATACGGTCGCGTGCCAGAATCAAGCGCCGCTGCCGTTCTTGCCACAGGGCCAGACCGAACATGCCTTTGAATTTTTTGAAACAAGCCGTATCCCACTCCAAAAAAGACCGGAGCACCACCTCGGTATCGGAACAAGACCGGAACCGGTGGCCGCGCGCCATCAACTCTTCCCGAATTTCCCGGTAATTGTAGATTTCGCCGTTGTATACGAGGACTGTCTGGTGATCGTCGTCGGCCATTGGTTGTTCGCCGTCTTCCAGGTCGATGATCTTCAGGCGAACGGCGCCGAGGGAAATGGAATCCGACACATAGACCCCTTCTTGATCGGGTCCGCGATGGCGCAAAGCGCCGGTCAGCCGCCGTATTAAGGCTGCGTCAGATCTCCGGGCCGTATGAGTGTAACCCGCAATGCCGCACACTGATGATCGTCCCCGCTCACAACAACATTGTTTAGCCGCGTCTCAATGGATCCCCGTCACCCACGCGTCCACCGAGAGGCTGCGTTGATTCGCGTCTCAAATATATGCGGCGATCCCCGGCTTGTCAACTGGCCGGACCAGGATTTTTGGAATGGACGGCGTCGCGGGAAGGTCTCGGGAATTGGCGGCGTTCACCACTGGACCGGCAAGGCGGGACAGGCCCGGTGGGAAGGCCGGGCCTGTTGCTACTCGTCTCCCTTTTCTGGCGCCTCCGCGGGACCACCTTCCTGGGCCGCCCGGAGCCGGGCTTCTCGGCGCTTGCGGCGTTCTTCGGCCCGCTTCACCAGCTCAGAACCGACAAGTTCGATAATCACCTGCTCGGCCCCGTCTCCGCGCCGCCAGCCCAGCCGCGTAATGCGCGTGTAGCCGCCATTGCGCTGGGCGAAGCGAGGGCCGAAGGTTTCAAAAAGCTTCTTCACGGCTTGGGGCGTTTCCAGGAACGCGGCCGCCTGGCGGCGCGTGTGAAGGGTATCCCTCTTGGCCAGGGTAATCATTTTTTCAACCAGGGGTCGCACTGCTTTCGCTTTCGGGACTGTCGTGATGACGCGCTCGTTCTCGATGACGCTGGTGGTCAACCCGCGCAGCAAAGCTTTGCGCGCCCCCATGTCCCGCTTTAGTTTGTATCCCGCTCTTTTGTGTCGCATCGGAAGCTCAAGCCTTTCACACTATTCCACACCCGGCTGCTCGGCCTGCTGTTCGCTCTCGGATCCGGGTGGCGGCGGCGTTCCCGCTCCCGGCGGCGGTATGAGCCGGCCCTGCTCGTCAATCCGCATGCCGAGGGAAAGGCCCATCTGCGCCAGTATCTCTTTGATTTCATTCAACGACTTTCGGCCGAAGTTCTTGGTTTTCAGCATGTCGGCTTCCGTACGGGTTACTAGGTCGCCGATAGTCTGAATTTGAGCGTTCTTCAGGCAGTTATAGGACCGGACGCTGAGATCCAGCTCTTCGACCGACCGGTTGAGGTTTTCGTTCAACCGCTCGGCAGCGCTCTCGGCCGCGGCTTCCTCGGTTTCGAGCTGCTCCTCGAAGTTGATAAAGATAGCCATGTGATCCTTGAGCAGCTTCGCCGCGTAGCCAATCGCGTCTTGCGGAGCTACCACCCCATTTGTCCAGACCTCGAGGGTCAACTTGTCATAATCAGTGACTTGGCCGAGCCGGGCAGCCTCCACGGTGTAATTCACCTTACGCACCGGAGAGTGGACGGAATCGATGGGAATATAGCCGAGGGCCAGATCCTCGTCAAAGTTTTTATCAGCGCTCACATACCCCCGGCCCATCTTGATGCGCATCTCGACATCCAGTTTGCCGCCCTCGCTTACGGTGGCGACGTACATATTCTTGTCGAGAATCTCCACATCCGCGTCGGTCTGGATCTGCCCGCTGGTCACCACGCCCGGCTGATCGGAAAACAGACGGACCGTCTTATTGCCTTCGCCATTCACCTTGAACGGAATCTGTTTGAGGTTGAGGATGATATCCGTGGCGTCCTCAACCACTCCGGGAATCGAGCTGAATTCATGCAAGACGCCTTCGATCTTGACCGCCGTTATGGCCGGACCTTCGATCGAGCTCAATAACACGCGGCGCAGGGCGTTGCCGATGGTCGTACCAAACCCTCGCTCAAACGGCTGCGCCCAGAAAAGTCCGTATTTATCGGTCAGCGTGTCGGTATTCGCCGCCAACCGCTTGGGCTTTTGAAACCCTTTCCACATAAGTGGGAACCTCCTCACGGCAGACCGGGCACCGAATGACGCCGCAGCCGGCCGGCGATCTGCAATCCTATTTGCTGTACAGCTCGACGATGAGCTGCTCGTTAATGGGAATTTGCGTCATTTCCTCGCGCTTCGGCAGCGCATTGATCGTGCCCTTCAGACTCTCCAGATCCACATCGATCCAGCTTGGCTTGCTCACATGCGAAGTGACTTCCCGCGCGGCCAGCAGAGCGGCATTCTTGCGGCTCGATTCGCGCACCTCAATGGTGTCGCCCGGCTTTACTTCGTAGGAAGGAATATTGACCTTGCGGCCGTTGACCTGGATGTGCCCATGTTGCACAAACTGGCGCGCCTGGGCGCGGCTTGTGCCCAGCCCCATGCGGTAGACCACGGTATCCAGACGGCGTTCGAGCAGGCTCATCAGGTTGTCGCCAGTCACGCCTTTCATCTGCGCTGCCTTCTTGAACGTGTTCCGGAACTGCCGCTCGAGCAGCCCATAGATCCGGCGAACCTTCTGCTTTTCGCGCAGTTGCAATCCATAACCGATCAACTTCTTCGGGCGCTTGCTCTTGCCGTGCTGCCCCGGGGCGAAATTACGCTTCTCGATTGCGCACTTGTCGCTGTAGCAGCGTTCGCCCTTCAAAAAAAGCTTCATGCCCTCGCGCCGGCAGAGCCGGCATACCGGGCCGCGATATCTAGCCATTTTGCTCCTTCATAAAGACCGCCCAGCTTGCGCTCTGTGTTCCGCCAGATCCATTTGGGCAATCTTCAGACCACAATTCCGGCACATACGCTCAGACCCGTCTCTTCTTGGGCGGCCGGCACCCGTTGTGGGGAATCGGGGTAACGTCTTTGATGGCCCGCACCTCGAGACCGGCGGTCGCCAGCGCCCGAATCGCTGATTCCCGGCCCGATCCCGGCCCCTTGACCCGGACCTCCACAGTACGCATCCCATGGTCCTTGGCGGCATTGGCCGCCGCCAGGGCCGCCTGTTGCGCGGCGAAGGGGGTTCCCTTGCGCGAGCCGCGAAAACCCAGAGCGCCTGCGCTCGACCAGGAAATAACGTTGCCCTGCGTATCCGCAACCGTTACAAGAGTATTGTTGAACGTCGCCTGAATGAACACCGTCCCGCTGTGGACAATCTTCTTTTCCTTCTTCTTAAAAGTCTTCTTCTTGGTCGTCTTTCCTGCTGCTGCTTTAGTTGCCATAGATTTGAGCCGTCCGCTTCAAACCACCGGCCTAGTCCCCAGGGTCCGGCGGCACGTCGGGCGGCCGACAGCTCCTTACGTCTTCGCGGTCGCCTTCTTCTTGTTGGCAATCGTTCCCTTGCGCGGTCCTTTCCGCGTGCGCGCGTTGGTATGGGTGCGCTGCCCGCGGACCGGCAGGTTTCGCCGGTGGCGGAGACCCCGGTAGGAACCGATTTCAATCAGCCTCCGGATATTCATGGAGATTTCTTTGCGCAGGTCTCCTTCCACCGCGCCTTCTTCCTCCAGAATGTGCCGGATCCTGTTTACTTCATCCTCCGTCAGATCCCGTACTTTCTTATCTGGACTCACACCAGCCCGGGCCAGAAGCGAATTGGAGCGAGCCCGACCGATGCCATAAATGTAGGTCAACCCGATCTCCGCGCGCTTCTGCGGAGGCAGGTCAACTCCTGCAATGCGCGCCATAAAAACCTCTCGTCCTCATCCTTGCCGCTGTTTGTGCTTGGTGTTTACGCAAATCACGCGGACCACCCCGCGCCGGCGGATGATCTTGCATTTGTTGCAAATCTTTTTTACCGAAGCCCTTACTTTCATGCCCTCTCCGTCGCTCTCATCAATCTCCGCCGGCCATCAGATCCTCGGCTCCGCACCGTTGCCTTCGCGCCTCTTGCCGACCACGCGGCCCCGCCGAGGGTCGAGGGGCGAAAGCTCCACCTCCACCAGGTCACCGGGAAGGAGCCGCAAAAAGTCTTTGCTCCGGCGCTCTCCCACATGGGCCAAAACGCGGGCCATATCTTCCAGCTCGACCCGGTACAACGCTCCGGGCAACAGTTCGATGACTCTGCCCTTGCGCCGGATCGTATCTGCCTCTTCCCGCCGCTGCATCTGCCGGCCTCACGGCTTCGTCAAGATCCACGGTCCGTTCGATGTTACGGCCACGCAGTGCTCAAAATGCGCTGCGTTGCTCCCATCTTTGGTTACCGCCGTCCAGCGGTCCGAAAGAACCCGGGTGTCGGGCTTGCCGGCGCACACCATCGGCTCGATAGCCAGCACCATACCTTCTTTGAGCCGCGGATTGCCGCCGCGGGGATCCACGTAGTTGGGAATCTGCGGATCCTCGTGCAACTTGGTGCCGATGCCATGGCCTACAAACTCACGCACCACGGAATATCCGTTTGACTCGACGTGATTCTGCACCGCCGAGGAAATGTCGAAGAGCCGGTTGCCCTCTCTGGCTTTGTCGACCGCCAGATCCAGGGCCTCCTGAGTGACCCTCAACAGCCTTTCGGCTTCCGGGCTGATGCGGCCGACCGGGACGGTGCTGGCGGAATCGCCATAATAGCCCTCCAGGCAGACGCCCGTGTCGATCGAGACAATATCGCCGTCCCGCAAAACGCGCTTGGCCGACGGTAAGCCGTGGATGATCTCGCTGTTCACCGACGTGCACAAGACGAAATTGTATTGTCGCCCCGCGGCCGGCACATAATAGCCCTTGAAGGCCGGACGCGCGCCCGCGTCGGCCATCATCTTTTCAGCGGCCCGCTCCAGATCGTAGGTGGTTACGCCGGGCTCAACCATTTTTTTCAGCTCTTCTAGGATCTGCCACACAAGCAGACCGCTGCGGCGCATTTTCTCCAGCTCGGCAGGCGTTTTACGAACAATCATGCCGAATTCAAAATTTCAACCAACTGGTCCGAAATCTTGTCCGAAGCCAGCGTCCCATCCAGTTCATACATCTCCTGCCCCGATTGCCGGAAAAAGTCGATAACCGGACGGGTTTGCTGTTCGTAGGCCAAAAGTCTTTCGCGAATCACTTCCTCGCGGTCATCGGCGCGGGTCTCTAGCGGCGTCCCGTCCCGGTCACATACGTTGTCGTGCCGGGGCGGCTGCAGATAGATGTTGTAGATTGCACCGCACCGGGGGCAAGACCGGCGTCCGGTTATCCGCGGGATAAGTTCATTATATCCGATGTTGATGTTAAACGCCATGATGGGCAGGCCCGTGCCTGCCAGCATCGATTGCAACGCCTGCGCCTGACCCACGGTCCGCGGATATCCGTCGAGCACGAAACCACGCTCGCTGTCGGGAGCTTTCACCCGCTCTCTCACCAGTTCATTCACGTACTGGTCAGGAATCAGCTCGCCTTTCTTCATCATGCCCCCGACGGCGTCGCCGCCGGGGCTTTGCGTCTTCACCTGCTGGCGAATCATATCGCCGGTGGAAACATGGGGAATTCCCAGCCGCTCCGCAATCCGGCGAGCCTGCGTTCCTTTTCCGGCGCCCGGAGGGCCAAACAGAACAACCGCCCCCACGCGCTTACCCGGGCTTTGTTGAACGGCCACTCGTCGTCCTTCGCTCTGCTGTGCAATCCCGCGGCTCAAGAGCGCGCGCCTGCCCGATGACTTCAACGTTAAAACGTGCTCCTCCGCCCCCGGATGCGGCCCGATCTCGGCGTGAAGCCCTCATAATGCCGCATGATCAACTGAGCCTCGACCTGATTGATCGTATCCATGGCCACACCGACTACAATGAGCAAGGACGTTCCCCCGAAATAGAAATTGACGTTAAGACCTTCCAAAATCTGGCGCGGAAAGTGCGCGTCAAAAAAGTTCCCCACCAGAGGGAGATGATGCAGCCGGATGCCCCCGATCATGAAATCGGGGATGACGGACAGCAAAGCCAAATAAAGCCCGCCGACCAGCGTGATCTTCGTCAGGATCTCGTTTATATATTCCGCAGTGCGCCTGCCGGGCCGGATACCGGGAATGAACCCGCCGTACTTCCGCATGTTGTCGGCCACCTCAGCGGGATTGAAAATAATCGAGACATAGAAGAACGCGAACAGAATGATGCCGATCACATAGAGCAGCACATAGAGCGGCTCGTCATAACTGATGGCCTTCAGCATGCCGCTGAGATAGCGGTTGTTCCTGACGAACTCTACCGCGCCGAAGGTCTGCGGAAATGTCAGCAGCGAACTGGCGAAGATTACGGGAATTACGCCGCCCGCGTTCACCTTCATCGGCAGGTGCGTGGATTGGCCGCCCATCATGCGCCGCCCCACGACCCGCTTCGCATATTGGACGGGAATCCGCCTCTCACCCCGCTCGACGAGCACTACGAAAGCGACCACGATGACCATCATGGCCAGGATGAAGAGCAGGGTCAGCACGCTCCACTGCTTGGTCACGGCCACGTTGACGTAGAGGTTGCTGATCGCGTTCGGCAGGTTGACTACGATGCCCGCGAAAATGATCAGCGACATGCCGTTGCCGATGCCGCGCTCGGTAATCTGCTCGCCCAGCCACATAATGAACGCTGTGCCGGTGGTCAGCGTCAGCATGGTCATGGCAATGAAGCCCGGCCCGGGGTTGAGCACAAAGTTACCGGGGCTTTTCATTAGGGTGAGGGCGATGCCGAACGACTGCACGGCGCTCAAGCCCACCGTGAGATACCGCGTCCATTGGGTGATCTTCCGGCGGCCAAGCTCGCCTTCTTTTTGCAGCTTTTCGAGCGTCGGGATCACCACGGTCAGCAGTTGCAGGATGATCGAGGCCGTTATGTACGGCATAATCCCCAGCGCGAAGATCGTGAGCCGGCGGAACTGGCCCCCCGAAAATAAATCCATAAAGCCGAACAGCGTGCCGGCATTGCGCTGGAAAAACTGCTCGAGCGCCGCCGGGTCCACGCCCGGCGTAGGGATATGACCGCCGACGCGGTACACGGCCAGCAACGCCAGCGTGAACAGCAGCCGGTTGCGCAGATCCTGAACGCGAAAAATGTTAGCGACAGTTTCGACGAACTTCATCTGCCGAGAACCTCGAACTTGCCGCCCGAGGCGGCGATCTTTTCGGCGGCGCTCTTCGAGAAGCGGTGCGCGAAGACGGTAATGGGGCGCGTCAGCGAGCCCGTACCCAAAACTTTGACGCCATCGAGCGTACGCCGGATCACTCCCAGCTCCCGAAGCCTCTGTGGAGTGAAATGATCGCCTTCCAGCTTGTCGAGCTGTTGCAGGTTCACCAGAGCGTACTGCTTTTTAAAAATATTCGTGAATCCCCGTTTCGGCAGGCGGCGGTGCAACGGCATCTGTCCGCCCTCGAAGCCCCGCTTCTGGGAGAATCCGGTTCCTGCATGCTGGCCCTTGGACCCGCGCGTAGCCGTTTTCCCTCGGCCAGAGCCCATGCCGCGGCCGATCCGCTTCGGCGCATGCTTTTGCCCCTTGGGTGGATGAAGCGAGCTCAGATTCATTGCACCACCTCGACTAAGTGCGGGATCTTGCGAATCATACCCCGGATCGCGGAGTTGTCGGGGCGCTCCACGACCTGATTCAGCTTGCGAAACCCGAGGCCGCGCACGACCCGCTTGTGCTTCTCAGGGCAGCAGATCGGGCTGCGTTTGAGCCGGATTTTGATTTTGCCGTCAGACATAGGCTTTAGAGCTTTTCCGCTTCGATCCCTCGAAGCTCCGCCACCTCCTGCTTGTCGCGGAGTTGCAGCAAAGCGTCGAAGGTCGCTTTGACCACGTTGTGAGGATTGGTGGTTCCGATTGACTTGGTAAGAACGTTGGCGATTCCCGCGGCCTGAATGACCGCCCGAACCGGTCCCCCGGCGATGATGCCCGTACCCTCGCGGGCCGGCTTTAGCAAGACCATGCCGCTGCCGAATCGTCCCAAAACCCGGTGTGGAATTGTGGTTTGCAGCGTATGGATCTTGACCAGATTTTTCTTGGCCGATTCGATCCCCTTGCGAATAGCCGAAGGCACTTCTTTGGCCTTTCCGCTGCCGTAACCGACAATTTTTTGGTCCGGGTCGCCGACGACGACGAGCGCCGAAAAGCTCAGATTTTTGCCGCCCTTGACGACCTTGGTCACCCGGTTGATGGACACGACCTGGTCTTTCAGGTTCAGTGTCGCCGGATCAATCCGCTTAGTTTGCTCTGCGGGCATATTGCTCCATTTCCCCAAATGCGATCCTGAGCCGCGCCGGCCCGTTGCGGCCAACGCTTCGGCGGCGCTGCGGGCTGCGGGATGGCATCAAAACTCCAGGCCTCCCTCGCGCGCTGCCTCGGCCAGCATTTTCACGCGGCCGTGATAAAGATAGCCGCTGCGGTCGAACACTACCTTGGTGATGCCGGCCTGGCGCGCTCGTTCCGCGATCAGCTTGCCGATTTCCTTCGCCGCCGCCACGTTCCCGCCCGATTTTAGCGGGGAGTCCTTCTCCGCGGAGCTGGCGGCGGCCAGCGTCCGGCCGGTAGTATCGTCTATGACTTGCGCGTAAATATGCTTCAACGACCGGTAAACGCTCAAGCGGGGGCGCTTCGGCGACCCACTCAGGCGTTTGCGTATCCGCCGATGGATGCGTTTTCGCAGATCGTTTCTGGAGACCTGATGAATCATCCTACTTGGCTCCCGTCTTTCCGACTTTCTTCTTCAATACCTCGCCCACGTAGCGAATGCCCTTGTTCTTGTAAGGGTCGGGCGGGCGCAGCGCGCGGATGTTCGCCGCCATCTGTCCCACCAGGCCCTTGTCTGCCCCGGAGACGATGATGTGTGTCTGTTTGTCCACCTTGATGTCGATACCGTCAGGTATCAGCACGTCAATCGGATGGGAGTAGCCGAGAACAAACGTGGCCACCCGCCCGCTCACGCTGGCGCGGTAGCCGATTCCCACAATGTCGAGCTCCTTCGTAAATCCGGTGGTCACTCCGGTAACCGCGTTCTGAACCAGGCTTCGGGCCAGACCGTGCAAGGCAGCATCTTCCTCCCTCTCCCGGCGAGCCTGCAACGTTCCGTCCTTCTGCTCAAAGCGGATGACCTCCGGGACCGCGGCTCGCAGTTTACCCTTCGGCCCTTCGACTTCCACTGCGCCCGGCTCGATCTTTACCTTGACTCCCTTCGGGAGCGCGATGGCTTTGTTTCCTACACGCGACATCTTGCCTCACCGCGCGGCCGCATCTCCGAGCCGCAGCGTCTCCTTTTGTTTACCAGACTTCGCAGAGAATCTCGCCGCCCACATGCTCCCGGTGAGCGCTGCGGCCGGTCATAACGCCCCGCGGCGTTGTCAGGATGTTAATCCCCATGCCGCCCAGCACGCGGGGTATCTCTTTATTGCCGACATAGACCCGGCGTCCCGGCCGGGAAACCCTCTCGATCCGCGATATGACCGGCGCATTGTCGGCGCTGTATTTCAAATAGATCTTGATCGTCCGCTTCCCGTCCTCTTCGGCGACCTTGAAATTGGCGATGTAGCCTTCTTCTTTCAGGATCCGGGCGATTTCCGCCTTCAATTTGGACGCCGGCACATCCACCTTTGGATGCCGGGCCGCCAGGGCGTTTCGCACCCGGGTCAGCATGTCGGCGATCGGATCAGTCATATTCATAGAAACTCTCAGCTATACAGTATTAACCTCCGGTCATCAGCTTTCAGCCCTGCTCGCCGGCGATCGGCCTCCTGGCGGGGATCAGCGGATAGCTGAAGCCGGCTCTTTACCAACTGCTCTTGACCACTCCTGGGATTTCGCCTCGCAGCGCCAAGCTCCGGAAACAGAGCCGGCAAAGGCGAAATTTGCGGAGAAAGCCCCGCGGCCGCCCGCAGATGCGGCAACGGTTGCGCAGTCGAATCTTAAACTTCGGCTTTTTCAGCTCCTTCGCGATTTTCGCGGTGGTTGCCATTCGTTATCCTTTTTCACCAGTTACTCAAAAGCCCGGCTCGCTGCCGCCTTGGGAAGTGGGAGCCGGGGGCCGCCCGCCACCTTGTGCGGCCAAATCGTTCAACTGCGGAAAGGCATGCCCATGGCCTTTAGAAGGGCCAGCGCTTCCGGGTCCGTCCGCGCCGTAGTGGCGATCGTCACATTCATTCCTTTGATCTTGTCCACCTTGGCGTAATCAATTTCGGGGAAAATAAGCTGGTCGCGCAGGCCGAGCGTATAGTTGCCGCGCCCGTCAAAGGATTTTGTCGAGACTCCCCGAAAGTCGCGCACACGCGGCAGCGCGACATTCACCAGCCGGTCGAAGAACTCATACATCCGCTCGCCGCGCAGCGTAACCGAGCAGCCGATCGGCATGCCCTGCCGCAGCTTAAACGCCGAAATCGATTTCCGGGCCTTGTTGACCACAGGCCGCTGCCCGGTGATGAGCGCCAGCTCCTGTACCGCCCCATCCATCAGCCTGGCGTTTTGCGTCGCTTCTCCCAACCCGATATTGATCGTGATCTTCGCCAGCTTGGGGACAGCCATGGGGCTTGCATACTGAAACTGCTGCCGGAGCGCCGGCGCCACATGCTGGTTATAGTGCTCTTTCAGTCTGGCGGCCATGTTATTTCCTGTCCAGCGTAGTTCCGCATTTGCGGCAAACCCGCGTCTTACGGCCATCGGGCCCGATATGATGGGCGATGCGCACCGGCCCGCAGCTCGGGCACACGATCATGACGTTCGAAACCGCTATCGGCGCCTCGCGCTCGGCGATGCCGCCTTGAATCTGCTTGGCCGGATTGCGGCGCGTGTGTTTTTTGCTCATCATCACGCGTTCGACCAGTAACCGACCCTTTGACGGATCGACGCTGAGCACGCGCCCCTGCTTGCCTTTGTCGCGCCCGGCGATCACCTTTACAATGTCGTTTCTTTTGATTTCCACCGCGCCCATCAGAGCACCTCCGGCGCCAGCGACACGATTTTCATAAATTTCTTGTCGCGAAGCTCGCGCGCTACAGGCCCGAAAACGCGCGTGCCGATCGGCTCGCCCGCCTCGTTAATCAACACCGCGGCGTTCGAGTCGAAGCGGATGTAGGTCCCGTCGCGCCGTCTCGTCTCCTTTCGAGTTCTGACAATGACCGCGCGCACCACGCTGCCCTTCTTGATATTGGAGTCAGGGGCGGCTTCTTTCACGCTGGCCGTCACCACGTCGCCCAGGCCGGCCCGCAGTCCGATATCGCCCCCCCGCGGCAGTATGCAAGCCAGTTTTCTCGCGCCGGAGTTATCGGCCACCTCCAGCCTCGTTCGCATGCCAACCATGTTTCATTCACCCAGTGATCAGAAGCCGGAACCTGCGCCCGGAAGCAACCGGCGCGTTCCTCCGTCTCCGCACTCCCGATTTCTGGCCCCTTTCTCAAATCTCGCTCGGCTCGACTTTCACCTGCTGCGCCCGCCACACCACCTCCGCCAGGCGCCACCGTTTCAGCTTGCTCAGCGGCCGCGTTTCCACGATTCGCACCCGGTCGCCCGGCTTTGCCAGCCCTTTTTCATCGTGCGCGTAAAACTTGGTGCGCTTGGTGATAATGCGGCGGTAGAGCGGGTGGGGCACGCGGCGGCTCACTTCGACGACAATCGTCTTGGCCATCTTGGTGGAAACCACTTGGCCAACCTTTTCCGCCCGCCTGCCTTTTGGCTGATTGCGTTGATCTTCCATGCTCACTCCCGGCTACTTGGACAACTCCCGCTGGCGCTGCACTGTCAATATTCGCGCGCGCTCTTTCTTAAGTTCGCGATACCGCTTCAACCCGTCCGTCTGTCCCATGGACATCTGAAAACGAAGCCGGAACAGCTTGTCCTGCGTCTCCGCCAGTTGATGCGCCAGTTCCCGGTCATCGAGTTCGCGGATTTTTTCAGCGCTCATTGCTCCCCTCCGCGCGCCGTGCGACGAATTTAGTGGGGATCGGAAGCTTGTGCGCCGCAAGCGCCATGGCCTCACGTGCTGTCGCTTCCGGCACGCCTTCCATTTCAAACAGAATTTTCCCCGGCCTAACCACCGCCACCCATTGTTCTGGAGCGCCCTTGCCTTTGCCCATGCGGGTTTCCGCCGGCTTCTTGGTAATCGGCTTATCCGGAAACAGCCGCAGCCAGACCTTCCCACCCCGCTTGATAAAGCGGGTCATCGCCACCCGAGCCGCCTCGATCTGCCGGTCCGTGACCCAGGCCGGCTCCATCGCCTTCAGACCAAAATCGCCGAACGACAACTCGGAGCCGCGCCAAGCTTTTCCACAACGCCGCCCGCGCTGCTGCTTTCTGTATTTAACTTTCTTGGGCATCAACATGGCTTGATTCCTTCTTGTTCGCTTCTTCGCCCCCGCCGCCCGATGGCGCAGCCGCTTCCGGCTTGGGAGCGAGCGGCGGCGTCACCGGCCCAGGGCCGCGCGTTCCCGCCTCTTCAACCGCCGGCTCGGCGGCGGCCGGCGCCGCGGCGGAGGCCGCGGGGACAGGCATGGGTGTGGGGCCGATTTGCCGCGCCCGTTCTCGGTCTTTCGCCGGAGGCCGGCCCTGGGCCGCCTCCGGCCGGGGCTCCCGTCGCCTTGCCGGCAGCGGCTCCGGCTCGAGGGACCCCAGCGCCGCCTTGCGCCCTTTGGTCTCGATGATTTCGCCACGATAGATCCACGTCTTGACTCCGATCACTCCGTAGGTCGTGCGAGCTTCCGAAGCGCCGTAGTCGATATCGGCCCGCAGGGTATGCAGCGGCAGCCGCCCTTGCAGATACCACTCGCTGCGGGCGATTTCAGCGCCGTTCAGCCGTCCAGCCACACGGATCTTGATGCCCTGGCAGCCGAAACGCAGCGCCGAATCCACCGCCTTGCGCATCGCGCGCCGGAACGCCACGCGTTTTTCCAGTTGCAGCGCCACGCTCTCGCTCACCAATTGGGCGTCCAGCTCGGGCTTATGCACCTCCTGAATGTCGATGAACACCTCCCGATTTGTGCGCTGGTGCAGCTCCTGCTTGAGCTTTTCAATTTCGGCGCCCTTGCGGCCGATGATGATTCCCGGGCGCGAAGTGCGGATCGTAATCCGCAGCTTGTTGCCCGGCCGGTCCACTTCCACCGAGCTGATGCCCGCCGCCTTCAGCCTCTGCCGCAGCACCTCTTTCAGCTTCAGGTCTTCGTGGAGCAAGTCGGCGTAGCCCTGTTTGGCAAACCAGCGCGAGCGCCACGTCTTGTTGTAGCCGAGCCGAAATCCGTAAGGGTGAACTTTCTGACCCATAATCCTCCGCTGCTATTCTTCGTCGCTCACTTCGATCACGATGTGGGACAACCGCCTCTGGTACCGGTAAGCTCTTCCCATCGGGGCCGGCCGCAGCCGCTTCATTCGCGGCCCCTCGTTCACATACGCGCGCTTGATATACAGTCTATCTACATCCACATCGCTCGAAGCGCTTTCGGCGTTGGTGATCGCCGAACGCAGCACCTTTTCCACCTGCGGCGCAATCCGCTTGTTGGTCGCCTGCAAAATGTGGATAGCATCGCCGCAATGTTTCCCGCGGATCAGGTCAACGACCAGCCGCGCTTTCTGCGGCGATACCCGCACAAAGTTCAGTTTTGCCCGTGTCTCCATATCCTTTTGCCGTTTCCTGCACGGTCTCCGCTCAGCCCGCGGGCGCCGCTGTTTTCGCGCCGGCTCCCGCCGGACCAGCCGCCGCTTTCGCCGAGTGGCCCTTGAAAATCCGCGTCGGCGAAAATTCGCCCAGCTTGTGCCCGACCATGTTTTCCGTCACGAACACCGGGATGAATTTTTTTCCATTGTGCACCGCTATGGTGTGTCCGATCATCTCCGGCACGATCGTCGAGCGCCGTGACCACGTCCTGACCACCTTCTTCTCGTTCTGCGCGTTCAAAGCGGTGATCTTCGCCAGCAAATGCTGATCGGTGAACGGGCCTTTTTTGAGTGAACGCCCCATTTACTTCTCTCTCCTCGACACAATCCATTTGTCCGTGCGCGGATTGTTGCGCGTCTTATAACCCCGGGTGGGCTGTCCCCAAGGCGTGACCGGATGGCGGCCGCCCGACGTCTTGCCCTCGCCGCCGCCGTGCGGGTGATCCACCGGGTTCATGGACACCCCGCGGTTGTGCGGCCTGCGGCCGAGCCAGCGCGATCTGCCCGCCTTGCCCAAACTTACGTTCTCATGGTCCAGATTGCCGACCTGGCCGATCGTGGCCATGCACTCGATATGCACCCGGCGCGTCTCTCCGGAAGGCAGCTTCAGCAGCGCGAACTCGCCTTCCTTAGATACCAGCCGGACCTGAGACCCTGCCGAGCGGGCCATTTGCCCGCCTTTGCCCGGCCGCAGTTCGACGTTGTGCACCACGGTCCCGGGAGGAATGTTCTTGAGCGGCAGCGCGTTGCCGACCAGAATATCCGCCTCGGGGCCTGAGACCACCGTCATGCCCACCTTAAGATCCGCCGGCTGTAAAATGTAGCGCTTCTCTCCATCGCGGTAGTGCAGCAGCGCAATGCGCGCGGAGCGGTTCGGGTCATATTCGATCGCCGCAACCCGGGCCGGTATGCCGAATTTGTCGCGCTTGAAATCGATCACCCGATACGCTTTCTTGTGCCCGCCGCCGCGAAACCAGCTCGTAAGCTGACCCTTGTTGTTCCGCCCGCCGGTGCGCCGCTTCGGCTCCACTAGGGACTTTTCCGGCCGGTCGCGCGTTATCTCCTCGCGCGAAACGACGGTATGGAACCGCCGCGTACTGGTCGTTGGCCTGTAACTCTTAATCGCCATTCGCTTCGCTCCGTTCAACGAAAAGCGGCCTGCGGCCGGAAGCTCCTTGCCGGAACATCCGGTTCACGGGCCTGCCGCCCGCCGTCCGTTTAGATCTGCGCGTACTCCACCATCTTTTCGCCTTCCCGCAGCTTCACGTAAGCTTTTTTCCAATCCGGACGATAGCCGGCATATTTGCCCCGCCGGCGCATCTTGCCGGGGAAGTTGGCCGTGCGCACGCTTTCCACCTTCACTTTGAAAATCGCCTGCACGGCATTTTTGATGTCGGTTTTGGTCGCTCCAGGCTCCACGCGAAAACACAGCGTTCGCTCGTTATCTTTCCGCAATTGGCTCTTTTCGGTGACCAGCGGCCCGGTAATCACCTCGAAATGGTTCATCGCAAAGCCTCCGAAAGCTTCTGAGCCGTAGGCTCCGACAAAATCACGCCCTCATGCTCGAGCAAATGATACGGGTGCACTTCACGGCTGGTGAGCAGAGTCACGTCCGGCAGATTGCGCGAGGACCGTTCGAGATTCTCGTTTTCGCCATTGTTGACCACCAGCACCGTTTTCGGTGCGCCCAAACGATCCAAAACCCGGCGGAACTCCTTCGTTTTGTGCGACGCCAGATCGAAGCTCTTCACCACCAGCAACTGTCCGTCCTTGAGCTTCACCGAGAGCGCGGAGCGCAAAGCGCCGAGCAGCATCTTTCGGGGCAAATGATAGCTGTAGTCGCGCGGCTGTGGCCCGTGCACCGTACCGCCGTGCCGCCACAGCGGCGAGCGGATCGACCCCATGCGGGCGCGCCCCGTTCCTTTCTGCCGCCACAGCTTCTTGCCCGATCCCGAGACGCTGCCGCGCTCCTTGGTCTTGTGCGTCCCGCGGCGCCGCTCGGCCTGGAAGTGCCGGACAGCCTCGTAGAGCAGCGCTTCATTCACTTCGGCCGCGAAGACTTCATCCGCCAGATCCACGCTGCCCACGACTTTGTTTTCCAAATCAACTACGTCCACTTTCGGCATATCTTTCGCCTGTTCGCATCCCGCCCCGGCCTACCCCTTGGCTCGCCGCACCACAACATACCCGCCATTCGGGCCCGGCACGGCGCCTTTGACGAGAAGCAGGTTTTCATCCGCGTGCACCTCGACCACTTCCAGATTGCGCACGGTTACCTGAGCGTGGCCCATGTGGCCAGCCATGCGCATACCCTTGAAGACCCGGGAAGGAAACGAGCTGGATCCGATCGAACCCGGGGCGCGGTGCGACATCGAGCCGTGAGTATCGGCGCCTCCGGCGAAATGATGGCGTTTCACCAGGCCGGCAAAACCGCGGCCCTTGCTCACCCCAATCACGTCCACTTTCTCGGCCGGCCGGAATTCGCCCGCCAGCACTCTGTCGGCGGGCTTCAAATCGCTGCCCATGCCGCCCCGAACGCGCAGCTCGCGCAAAAATTTGCCCGCTTCCACACCAGCCTTCTTATAGTGGCCGGTCATGGGGCGGTTGACACGGGCCGGTTTCACGAACTCCACCAGGCCCAACTGCACAGCGTCGTAGCCGTCCGTGCTGACTGTTTTGCGCTGGACCACCACGCAGGGCCCAACCTTCAAAACGGTGACCGGCACTACGCGGCCATCCGCCTGGTAAACCTGCGTCATCCCGACCTTTTTGCCTAGAATTCCTGGCGCCATATTCTCGCTCGCTTCGCTCCATGCAGTCGCCGGGAGCGGCTATCGGTCGCGGCCCGCAGCCTACGACCTGTGTTCTCTCCCGAACGCTTTGATCTCGACATCCACGCCGGCCGGCAAATCCAGCTTCATCAGAGCGTCCACCGTCTGCTGCGTGGGTTCCAGGATGTCCAACAGACGCTTGTGCGTCCGGATTTCGAACTGCTCACGGCTCTTCTTGTCGGCGTGCGGGGACCGCAGCACCGTGTATTTGTTCTTCACCGTCGGCAGCGGAATGGGGCCCGCCACATTAGCTCCCGTGCGCTTCGCAGTCTCGACAATTTCATTCGTCGATTGATCGAGCACCCGGTAATCGTAAGCCTTCAAGCGAATTCGAATCCGTTCTCGCATGTTTTCCTTGTAAGCGGCCGCCTACTATGCGCCGGCCATGCTCGCTACTCCAATATCTCGGACACGGTGCCGGCGCCCACGGTGCGGCCGCCTTCGCGGATCGCAAACCGCAGTCCCTTCTCCATCGCCACCGGCGTGATCAACTCCACCGTCAGGCTCACGTTGTCGCC